>ERZ773035.13-NODE-13-length-146943-cov-4.840137_pt1 | contig 146943 bp, 135 predicted proteins | sample MGYA00511487_ERZ773035 | MGnify/ENA primary metagenome ERZ773035 (study PRJEB29015, sample SAMEA2737985) | human oral metagenome | biome: human oral; feature: human-associated habitat; material: dental | place: China | collected 2024 ... | reverse complement strand
TCTGCATCTCCGGTTCCGGAAACGTTGCTACCTACGCTGCCCAGAAGGCACAGCAGCTGGGAGCAACCGTGGTGACCGTTTCCGACTCCTCAGGTTATGTCTATGACCCAGAGGGCATCGACGTTGAGCTGCTGAAAGACGTCAAGGAGGTCCGCCGCGCACGCATCAAGGAGTACGCCGACGCACGTCCTTCTGCAACTTTCTTCCCAGGTGAGCGTCCTTGGAGCCAGAAGTGCGACATTGCCATGCCATGCGCAACTCAGAACGAGCTCGAGCTCGCCGACGTGCAGAAACTTGTTGCCAACGGCACCAAGTACGTCGTCGAGGGCGCTAACATGCCTACCACCTTCGAGGCAACCAATTACCTCATCGAGAACGGCGTCTTCTTCGCACCCGGCAAGGCTGCAAACGCAGGCGGCGTAGCAGTTTCCGGTCTTGAGATGTCCCAGAACGCCGAGCACCTTTCTTGGACGTTCGAGGAGATAGACTCCAAGCTTCAGGGAATCATGGAGAGCATCTACACTGCTGCTTCAGAGGCCGCTGCAACGTACGGCCACCCCGGCAACATGGTCTTTGGCGCAAACATCGCCGGCTTCCTCAAGGTTGCAAATGCAATGATGGCTCAGGGTGTTTGCTAGTTTGCATCACATTTGGCGAGAAACCCGTTGTTGCAGCACTTAATTGAGCAAACTGCATCGTTGGTTTAATGCAATTGTCAAAAAGGACCTTGGTCTTCCAAGGTCCTTTTTGTATCGCTTATTGATTGCAGCTTTCTCGCGCTTGACGCTCGAGAAACGCCCTACGTTTTATGCTCGTGAAACAAATGCGTTTTCCTCGATGAAAAAGCGCTTTGGAGCATCAGCGTTTTTACTGATGCCAACGCGAGGTGAGCGTCCAATCGTTTCTCCTGGCAGCAGGGGAGCATAGTCCAGCACAAGTGGCTCAGCTGTTAGGTCATGCCCATACAGAGCCTTGTCGATGCCAAGCGCAGCACACACTTTACCTGGGCCGTTGGTAAGATCGCGCAGCTTGAGCGGGTGCTTGCACGTACGTCCCGTCTGCGCTTCCTCGCAGCCGGTGCCAGCGCTTGCGGCTTCGTGTCTCGCCTGCGCTTTACCCGAACGTCCCGCCTCGCGGAACTCGCGCATCACCTCAACGTCCTCAAGAGGTTCAACAGCACGCACTAAACATCCGCTGCCAAAACCCTCAGGTCCGCATACCACATTGCAGCAGTGATGCATACCGTACGAAACGTACACGTACAGGTGACCTGCAGGTCCAAACATGGCTGCGTTGCGCTCGCTAGGACCGCCAAACGCATGGCTTGCAGGGTCGTCTTGGTCGTAGGCTTCGGTCTCCACAATTCTTGCAACAAGTTTGTGTTTCTCGCCATTAAGCGTAATTGTCCTCGTCAGAGTGCATCCCAGAAGCAGTGGTGCGGCCACATCTGAGGGATTCTCTAGAAAATCTGGAAACATGCCATCTCCTTTATTAGTTATGCGCTACAATACTACCAACCTTTAAGGACGGTGCGAGACACCGGCAAGGCCCATAGCGTTGAGCGCGCATGTTCGCTGTTGAGCCTCCATAAGGAGTGCTCTTTTTTTATGGCTCGGCATGCTCATACGCAGATCGGAGAGTATATGAATCCACTGGCAAGTGCCACCTCGCAGCCTCGCGCGCTGCTTGTTCTCGAAGACGGAACAACCTTCGAGGGGAGGTGCTGTGGTGCTAGCGGAGAGACCTTCGGAGAGATTGTTTTCAACACGTCCATGACGGGCTACCAGGAGATTATCTCCGATCCAAGTTACGCCGGCCAGATTGTCACGCTGACCTATCCGCAGGTAGGCAACTACGGCATCGATCCTGCGGTCATGCAGCGAGACACCCTGCACCTGCGTGGCTTTGTCGTGCACGACATGTGCTACGAGCCAAGCAACTGGACATCCAAGCAGAGCCTGCCAGAGTTCCTGCAGGAAAACGGCGTCGTTGCCATCGAGGGCATCGATACTCGCGCGCTAACCATGCACCTGCGCGACTTTGGCGCACAGAAGGCAGCCATCTCCACCGAGGACCTGGATCCCGCCCACCTGCTCGCGCGCGTCCAAGCGTCACCCAACATCTCCGAGCACAACTTTGTCCCTGACGTCTCCGTCGACGCGCCTCACGTGGTTCCCGCTACGTCCAAGAAGCGCTTCAACGTTGTCGCGTACGACTGTGGCGAGAAGAACGGCATTCTCCAGGGTCTTGCAGCAAACGGCTGCGAGGTCACGGTTGTACCGTGGAACACACCTGCAGAGGACGCCTTGGCCTACAACCCAGACGGCATCTTTTTCTCCAACGGTCCTGGCGATCCAGAGCAGGTTGACGCTACGCAGGAGGCCGCTCGCGGCGTTTTGGGCAAGGTTCCCGTCTTTGGTATCTGCCTGGGCAACCAGATGCTCTCCATTGTCGCAGGTGCAGATATCGAGAAACTCAAATTTGGACACCACGGCGGCAACGAACCAGTTATGAATCTTCTAACCGGCAAGGTAGAGATTACTGCTCAGAACCACAACTATGGTCTGGTTTTCCCAAGCCTAGGTAAGCTTATTGCAGAGGAGTCCGGTGGAATCTCCGAGCACTTTGACAACCTCTGTGAGTGGTCTGCAAGGCGCATTGCTCCTGTTGTCCAGACAAAGGAGTTTGGTCGCGTCAGGCTCACACACGTCAACCTTAACGATGGCACTCCAGAGGGTATTCAGTTCCTGGACATCCGCGCATTTTCTGTCCAGTATCACCCTGAGGCAAGCCCAGGACCTCACGATTCATCCTACTTGTTCAAGGCGTTTGCACGTTTGATGGAGGGACAGTCTGACTATCTTGCCATCGACGTTCGTGAGGGGAGGCGTTTCTAATGCCAAAGCGTACTGATATTAAGAAAATTCTGGTCATTGGCTCTGGCCCAATTGTTATTGGTCAGGCTTGTGAGTTTGACTATTCCGGCACTCAGGCATGTCGCGCCCTTCGTAAAGAGGGCTTTGAGGTTGTTCTGGTTAACTCAAATCCAGCAACCATCATGACTGACCCAGAAACTGCAGATAGAACTTACGTTGAGCCAATCACCGTTGAGTCCGTAACCCGCGTCATTGAGCGCGAGCGCCCTGACGCACTTCTGCCAAACATGGGCGGACAAACTGCTCTGAACTGCACCATTGGCCTTGGCGAGGCAGGCGTCCTTGACAAGTACAACATCGAGGTCATCGGCTGCAATCTGGAGTCCATCCGTACCGGCGAGGACCGTGAGCTCTTCAGCGAGGCGGTCCAGGACATTGGCCTGGAGGTTGCTCGCGCAGACATCGCTCACTCCATGGAAGATGCTCAGCGTATTGTTGCTGAGCTGGGATATCCTGTGGTCATCCGCCCAAGCTTCACTCTTGGCGGCGCTGGCGGCGGTATTGCGCACACCTCAGAAGAACTCGTAGAGATTGTTGAGCAGGGCCTTTTGCTTTCTCCAGAGCACGAGGTGCTGGTAGAGGAGTCCATTGAGGGCTGGAAAGAAATTGAGATGGAGGTCATGCGCGATACCGCAGGTAACGGTATTGTTGTCTGCTCTATCGAGAACCTCGATCCAATGGGTGTCCACACAGGAGACTCCATTACCGTTGCTCCAGCTCAGACGCTTACCGATGAAGAGCTCCAGAACCTCCGTGACTACTCCATCGCTATTCTCGAGCGTGTCGGCGTTGCCTGTGGCGGCTCCAACGTTCAGTTTGCGGTTAACCCAACTAATGGCCGCGTTATTGTTATTGAGATGAACCCTCGCGTTAGCCGCTCTTCTGCGCTTGCTTCCAAGGCAACCGGTTTCCCAATTGCAAAGATGGCTGCGCTGCTTTCTGTTGGCTATACGCTTGACGAGATTACCAACGACATCACCAAGGCAACCCCCGCCGCCTTTGAGCCTTCTATCGACTACTGCGTGGTCAAGGTTCCTCGCTTTGCCTTTGTCAAGTTCAAGGGTACTAGCCGCGTCCTGACTACCCGCATGAAGTCGGTTGGCGAGGCTATGGCCATGGGCAGAACCTTTGAGGAGGCCCTGCAGAAGGCGCTTCGTTCCCTGGAGCAAGATCGCGCTGGTCTGGGTGCTGACGGCCACGATGTCTTTGACGAGAAGAACTTCGATGAGCTAGTCAGCAAGCCAACACCAGAGCGTATTTTCTACGTTGCTGAGGCTCTGCGCAGAAACTGGAGCGTTGAGCGCATCCACGATATGACCGGTATTGATCCTTGGTACCTGCACCGTATGGCAGGCATCATCAACGCCGAGAAACGCATCAAAGAGCTGGGACTTTCTGGTCTCACCACCGATAACATGCTTGCTGCCAAACAGCTGGGCTTCTCGGATGAGCAGCTCGCACACCTTACCGGTACCAAGACAGACGTTGTCCGCGCCGTTAGGGAAGTGCTGGGTGTTCGCCCGCAGGTCAAGACAGTTGATACCTGCGCTGGCGAGTTTGGCGCAACCACGCAGTACCACTATGTTACCTACGAGAAGGGCAATGCCACAGAGTACGTCAAGGCAGAAAAGCCACGCGTCATGATTCTGTCTGCAGGTCCTAATCGCATTGGTCAGGGCATCGAGTTTGACTACTGCTGCGTACATGCTGCCTACGCTCTTCGCGAGCAGGGCTATGAGACCGTCATGGTCAACTGCAACCCAGAGACCGTTTCTACAGACTACGACACTTCCGACCGTCTGTATTTCCAGCCCCTGACCTTTGAAGACGTCATGGATGTCATTGAGGTTGAGAAGCCAGAAGGTGTCATCGTTACCCTTGGCGGCCAGACGCCAATCAAGCTTGCACGCGCTTTGAAGGACGCTGGCGTTCCTATCATGGGCACTCAGCCAGAGGCAATTGACCTGGCAGAGGACCGCGACCGCTTTGCAGCCCTGCTGGACCGCCTGAACATTGCCTGCCCACCTTCGGCAGTTGCTTCTACCATGGACGAGGCTCGCGATGCCTCTCGTCGCATTGGTTACCCGCTGATTGTCCGCCCAAGCTACGTTCTTGGTGGCCGTGGCATGGCCATTGTCTACGACGACTCCGACTTGATCACCTACATGGAGTCTGCTACACACGTCACACCAGACCGTCCTGTCTACCTGGATGCCTTCCTTGAGGACGCCATTGAGTTGGATGTTGACGCGCTCTGTGACACCGAGGAGTGCTACGTGGGTTCCGTCCTGGAGCACATTGAGGAGTGCGGTATTCACTCAGGCGACTCCGCTTGCTGCTGGCCGCCCTTCTCGCTCTCTGAAAAGATTGTTGACCAGATTAGGGCCATCACCAAAAAATTGGCGCTTGCCTGCGGTATCCGAGGTCTCTTGAACATCCAGTACGCCGTCCGCGACGAGCACGTCTTTGTCATCGAGCTCAACCCTCGCGCTTCTAGAACTGTACCTTTCTCGTCAAAGGCAACTGGTGTCTCCCTGGCCAAGTACGCATCTCGCATCATGGCTGGCGAGAAGATCAGCGAGCTCAGAGCACAGGGTCTGCTCCCTGATGAAAACCGTACCGTCGACTACTACGCAGTCAAAGAGGCGGTTATGCCTTGGTCTAGGTTCCCTGGTGCTGACTCAATCCTTGGACCTGAGATGAAGTCCACTGGCGAGGTTATGGGTATTGCCCGCACCTTCCCAGCAGCGTACGCAAAGACTCGCGAGGCAGTTGAGAACAAGCTCTCTGATCAGGGATCCGTCTTCATCAGCGTGTGCGACCGCGATAAACGCGCTATTGCCCCTGTTGCTATGGCTCTGGAGAACCTTGGCTATGGCATCTACACCACAGGTGGCACGGCTAAGACACTGCGCGCGGCTGGAATTGACTGCACTATCGTTAACCGCATTTCCGATGGTCATCCAAACGTTGTTGACCTTATGCGCGATAAGACCGTCAGCTTTATTATCAATACGCCTCACGGTCACGAGGCCCACAGCGACGGCACTAAGATGCGTGCAGAGGCTGTCAGCCAGGGTATTACCTGTGTAACTGCAATGTCTGCAGCAACTGCTCTTATCCAGGCACTTGCGGCAGCAAGAAAGAGCGAGCCAGAGACTTTTGCACTGCAAGATCTTTAAAACGTACTTGGAAGATAAGCTTTTTACTTGAAGTTAGACCGGTCTTGAAAAAGACCGGTCTTTTTTCGTGAGGGAAGTGTTTAGAATGCGAAGTTCTCCTAGTGAAGAGCGCAAAAGTTTGTTATTATTGCAAGGCTGCATAAATATGCGGGCGTGGCGGAACTGGCAGACGCGCTAGATTTAGGTTCTAGTGGACTAAGTCCGTGGGGGTTCGATTCCCTCCGCCCGCACCATGCAGAAATTTGGTTAAGAGCTGGTACGCCAGCAATTTTTACGAGACACTGGAGGAACGTTGAACATCACCGTTACCGCAGATAAGCCAGTTGACGAGAAACTCACCGTCAAGGTTACAGTTCCTGCTGCAGAGGTAGACGCTGCCATTAAGCAGGCTTACAAGGACATTGCAAACAAGTATTCCTTCCAGGGTTTCCGCAAGGGCCGCGCACCTCGTCCTGTCATTGATGGCATTGTTGGCCGCGAGGCAGTCCTTGCTCAGGCAACCAACGATCTTCTCGGCGCAGCAGAGCCACAGCTCCTTGAGGAGCTTGACCTTGTTCCTGTTGGCCGTGGTGATTACAACCAGGATGCAGACCTTCCTGTTGAGGGTCAGGATTACTCCTATGAGGTAGTCTTCAACGTTCGTCCTGAGGCTAAGCTTGATTCTTATGATGCTCCTGCAATTAACATGCCTCCAAATGAGGCAACTGAGGCTGAGGTTGATCACCAGATTAAGCAGCTTCTTTCTTACCAGGCTAAGTTTGAGAACACCAAGGAGAAGCGCGCTGTTAAAGAGGGCGATACCATTGGTGTAGACATCAAGAACATTGAGGGCGCTGCTCACATGGAGGGCGAGGACCGCGTTCTTACCCTTAATGGCACCCAGGCTCCAAAAGAGCTTGAGGAGGCACTCATCGGCATGAAGCCAGGTGAGGAGAAAGAGGTCAAGTGGACTCACAGCCACACTCACGGCGATGAGGTTCACTCCCACGATTACGATATCAACGTTAAGGTTGTTGCTCACAAGAAGTCCGTTACTCCAGAGCTGACTGACGAGCTTGCAAAGACCACCTTTGGTTATGACACTGTCGAGAAACTCCGTGAGGCTGTTAAGTCTGAGATTGAGTCCGACAAGAAGAATTCTCTTCCAACTCTTAAAGAGGACCGCGTTGTTGAGGCTGTAGGCAAGCGTCTTCAGCTTGACGAGGTTCCAGAGGAGTACAAGAACGAGGTCTTCAACGAGATTGCTCAGGAGTTCCTGAGTGGCCTTCAGCAGCAGGGTATGACCCTTGATATGTTCCTAGCTGCACGTGGCATCAAGACCGATGACTTCATCGCTGACCTTCGTGTTCAGGCCGAGGAGCGCGCACGTCAGTCCCTGGCTCTTGACGCTGTGGCTGCAGAGCTCAAGCTTGAGGCAACTGAGGAGGACATCCGCGCAGAGTTTGAGCGCGCTGGTGTTCCTAACGTTGAGTCTGCAATTGAGGAGTGGCGCAAGGCTGGTCGTCTTCCTGCAATCCGTGAGTCCATTTGTCGCTCTAAGGCTCTTGATTGGCTGCGCGACAACGCAACCGTCACCGTTGTCGACGAGATTGCTGAGGCTGCTAAGGAAGAGCAGAAGGCAGAGAAAAAGCCTGCTAAGAAGGCTTCTGCTAAGAAGAAGGCAGCTAAGAAGGACGAGGACGCAAAGAAGGACGCTGAGTAGTCCGCAACTGGTTGGGTTTCTCGCCAGAAAGACTGCGCCAAAAGTTGCAGTTACTTTGAATTTTTCATACCCCGGGTTAGAGACATGCTTCCCGGGGTATGTTTTTAAGGAAAGACCTTTGAAGGAGGATTATGCATTATCCAACAAACATTCCAACTATTCCGTATGTTATTGAGCAGACTCCTCGTGGTGAGCGTAGCTATGACATCTACTCCAGGCTGCTCAATGATCGTATTGTTTTCTTGGGAGAGCCTGTAACGCGCGATTCTGCAAACCTGGTCATTGCACAGCTTTTGCACCTTGAGAGTCAGGATCCAGACAAGGATATTTCTCTCTACATTGACTCTCCTGGTGGAGATGTTTATGCAGGTCTGGGCATTCTTGATACCATGAACTTCATTAAGCCTGACGTGTCTACTATCTGTGTTGGTATGGCAGCTTCTATGGGCGCTGTTCTTCTTGCAGCTGGTGCAAAGGGCAAGCGTCTTGCGCTTCCTAACTCTATGGTTATGATTCACCAGCCATCCAGTGGTGTGCAGGGCCAGCAGACTGACATCCAGATTGTTGCAGATGAGACAAAGTGGATTCGTCAGCGCATCAACGAGCTACTTTCGGATTATACTGGACAGCCTATCGAGAAGGTCAATGTAGACACCGAGCGCGATAATTATCTTCGTGCACAGGAGGCTTGTGACTACGGTCTGGTTGACCGCGTTATCTCTTCTCGTAACGACCAATAATTGTTTTCGTATTGAGGGTTTAAGTTATGGCTAATGACCAGAACTTCTCGCCTTTTGGCGGATTAGATGAGATGCACTGTTCTTTCTGCGGAAAGAGTAGGTCGCAGGTAAATAAGCTTATTCAGGGCCCTGGTGGAGTCTGCATTTGTGATGAATGCGTCTCTACCTGCTCGGATATGATTGATGAGTCTCTTGGCTTTGATGAAGAGTCAGAGATTGAGGCTCACTCTGATGAGCCTGTTATCAAAGACCTGCCAACTCCACATGAGATTTACGATGAGCTGTCTCAGTACGTAATGGGTCAGGAAGACGCTAAGCGCGCTATGTCGGTTGCAGTGTACAACCACTATCGTCGTATTCTTTCTGGCAATGATGAGCCTCAGGAGGGCCAGGAGGACGTTGAGATTGCTAAGTCCAACATCTTGCTGCTTGGTCCAACCGGTACTGGTAAAACCTTGCTTGCCCAGACACTTGCTCGTTTTCTTGAGGTCCCGTTTGCTATTGCTGACGCAACAACCCTTACCGAGGCTGGTTACGTTGGTGAAGATGTCGAGAATATCCTGCTTAAGCTCATCACTGCTGCTGACGGCGATGTTGAGCGCGCTCAGGTAGGTATTGTCTACATCGATGAGATTGACAAGATTGCTCGCAAGGCCGAGAACCTCTCTATTACTCGTGACGTCTCCGGTGAAGGCGTTCAGCAGGCACTTCTGAAGATTCTTGAGGGTACGGTTGCAAGTGTTCCGCCAACAGGTGGACGTAAGCATCCTCAGCAGGAGCTTATTCACATTGATACCACCAACATCTTGTTCATCTGCGGTGGCGCATTTGTTGGCCTGGATAAGATTGTTGCTGACCGTATTGGTAAAAAGGGAATTGGCTTTAATTCTGACGTTGCTCAGAATGTCAAAGAAGGTGAGTCTGAGCTTATCGCAAAGGTAATGCCTCAAGATTTGCACAGGTTTGGCATGATTCCAGAGCTCCTGGGTCGTATTCCTGTTATTACTTCTACTCGTGAGCTTGGTGAGGAAGATCTGATGAGTATCCTCACAGATCCAAAGAATGCTCTTACCAAGCAGTACAAGCGCATGTTTGAGCTTGAGGGAGTAGATCTGGAGTTTACTGAGGATTCACTCAGAGAGATTGCTAAGAAGGCCTTGGCTCGTGGTACTGGAGCTCGTGGTCTTCGTGCAATCTGTGAGTCTACTCTTCAAGAGACTATGTTTGACCTGCCATCAGATTTGGATATCACTAAGGTTGTGGTCACTCCAGAAAGTGTTGGCGGAGAAAACGCTCCAGAAATCATCAGGGGTAAAAAGGGCTAGTAGCTTGGCAATAATCAATTGATTGTTTATTTTGCGCATCGCTTCGGCGGTGCGCTTTTCTATTCCAAAATGTAATAACAAATATGAAAAATATGCCGATGAGCTCGCGGTTATTAGTCTTTACAAATTACATACCACTTGCAGCTAAATGAATACCGTTCAGAGTACATGATGAGAAACACTGCAAGTTCCTCCCTATTTTTTTATTCTTTATTCCAAGATTGTTTTAAGGGGAGAATTAAGAATAGAGGAACAATGAAAAGCAAAAAAGTAGCTGCAGGAATTGTGGTGCTGATATTTGTTATTGTTTCTGTTCTCTATGGTGTCGTGGAATATAACTACCATGGACACTTGTATGAGTGGTGCATTCCTGCAATGAGGCGGAATGCTGCTCAGTATTTTATTGATAATTGGCGTTCTGAGTTAGGGCAGGAAGATTCAGTCTGGATAAGCCAGTCTGGATTAAATGATTTGAAAATTGAAGACTTGCAAATCTCTGGTCCGGTTCAATTTGTCTATTCAAAAGACGGAGAGCTTTTGTGTAACTCCGTGTATTGGATGATTTCTAGAAATGGAAAATTTATTGGCTATGTGATGCAAGACCTTGGGCCGCATGCTATAAATGCGTTACTAGGAAATGCAGAGGCATATCACATTCAATTTAAGAATGCCGATATTTTTAATGCTGCAACGCAAAATGGTCAGAGTAATAGTTGTGTATGTCTAAAGATAATCAATACATCTGATACAAGAGCAAAAACAGACAATATTGATTTGTGTATTGGTAATCGGGTGGCATACTCTCAATCTATGAGCGGAGAAATGCAAGAGTATCAGCGTGATCAACTGTTCCAGGATAAAGATACTGAGTGGATTAATGAGATAGATCGAATCGCACAGAGTGCAAATCTCAATAGCCGAGAAAAACTAACTGACGTCTTAAATTAACAATATAATAAGAAAGTCAAAATGAATACCTTCCATTTCTTATGTCCAAGAAAGGGAGGTAGTTCAAAATGGAAGGCTTTCCTTTTTGCGTTACAAATTGCCGCCACCAAGTTTGTTGTATGACGTAATAACTTTGGTACGTGTTTTGGTACCTGGTGGAAAAACGGTATCAAACAAAGGCATGATGCCGCGGAAAAGCACGCCGCTTTGCACACGGTGAGAAAGACCTCTTACCGTACGTCTTGACTCTTCAAGCTGTGAGCGAAGCTCCTCAAGATAAGGGGAGCGACGAGCGTAGAACCAGAAAAGACCTGCAAGATCTGAGTTCGGATAAAGCCAAGGCCTGTTGTCAGGTCCTGCAAAATGAGCAATACAGATATTCTTACGAGCTTCTTCGTATTCTTCTCGCACGTCTTTTGGCGCCTGAGCAACAATGTGATCCCGGCGAAGGAATTGCCAGTCTACCAGGTAATTCCACTTCATATTAATACGAAGATAGTGGCCGTTTACAAACTTGTTAAGAACATCCTGATCAAGCCAGCGCCATGCGCGCATGGTTGAGACCTTCAGAAACTCCTCAGGAGAAATCTGTTCTCTAATCTCTTCCAGGTTCATCAAAATGACGCCCGCCTGGAAGTAATCGTGAGGATCATCCATACCCAGCTCATTTTTGAGGTAGGGGCCAACGGTGGCGTCATAGCCATCAATCTGACCAATGGTATCGGCGTCGCGTGTTGCGCCTACCAAGTATCCTGTGACGTCAATATCGTAGAGCTCTGCAATATCGGTATTAACTACCAGGTCAGAGTCAAGATAGATAGCTTTATTGACGTTGGGGAGCAGCGAGGGAGCAAGCAGTCTGTAGTAAGTTTCTGGTCTAAAGTGACCATGGTGAGGAAGCTCAATATCACCAAGAGCGGCGTCAACATCTAAGAAGCCAACATGTACGTTATCAACAAGTTGAGCCTGACGAGTAAGCGTAATCATGCTGGTAGGAGAGAGGTCGCGAGTCAAAACAATGATGTCATAACGACGCTCTGGATTAACGTTCTCAATGATGGACTGAATTGCTACAGACAAATACGGCACAAAGTTATCACTGCAGGCAAAAACAAGCACAACGTCATTAAGAGCAAGACCCAGCTCATCGGATGAGCTTGCAAGCATTGCTCCCGAAAGTTGCGCTCTGCCAGTTCCAGCAAGGCGTTGTGTAGGTATTTTCCGTAATCTTCTCATACGTAAGACTTTAACACTTAGACGCCAAAAACGCCTACTGCGTTTGCCATTACTTCGGTTTGCACAGAGTATCCACGAGCCTCGCTCAGACCGCTCAGCGCGCGCTTGAGGCTGTCTACAATGTCCGCCGCGCTAATATCTGTATGATTGCTCGAAGGAAGGTCAGTCTCGGTAAGTAGCTTATCTTTTGGGTACACCTTAGCGTATTCACGGCCACGTTTGGTCTTTAGGCTCATTTCACCAACAGAAAACCAACAACCAAGCTTAATGGCTCTCTGGAGCTCGTCTGAGCTGCCGCTAAACCAATGGATGATAGGAATGCATGCTTGAGCAGCTCCTGTCTGCTCAAGAATATCAAGCACTGCATTAACGCTTCTAACGGTGTGCATTGAAAGTACTCGAGGTTGACCATTGCGCGAAAGCTCTGCAGCGCGTTTGCAAATCTGCGTGAACGTTTTAACCTGCAGGTCTTGCAACCCATCAATACAATAGCGAGAAGAAAAATCTAGCCCAATTTCGCCAATGTAAGGCGTCTGCCCCATAAGCTCTAGCAGGAACTCTATATCTTTTTGAGTGACGCGCCCATCAGAGATGTACCAGGGATGTGCTCCAAGTCCCACACGGATGTTATCTTGCGAAAGTAGAGGAGCAAGTTCCAGGTAGTCGTGAGGAGTAACACCGCAGGTAAAGAGACCTAATTCAGCCTCATTAGAACTTCTCGCTAAATTAAGAGGAGAGTCCATAAGATTGGCATGGACGTGAGCATCAAAATACATGAGGTTGCTCATAAGCAAGCCCTGATAGATGCAAGATGACGTCGGAGGCAATCATCTGGCCCATAATAGGAGGGTAGTAGGACATAGTGCCTAGCTTGGCAGATTTGCCCGTTGCGCCTTCTGGTGCAAAAACTGGTCGTGCTGGCTCGGGTGAGTAGAGAACGCGGAAGTCAGCAAGGCCGCGTTTCTTGGACTCTTTTCTCATGACTCTTGCCAGAGCATCGGTATGCGTTTTTGAAAGCGTAGTAATTTCTAGGAGTTCTGGGTGGATTTTATTGCCGCCACCCATGCTGGAGATGAGGTAGATATCGTTTTTCTGACACCATGCAACAACAGCCAATTTGGCAGAAATGGTGTCGATAGCATCAACTACAACATCAGGTTTTGGAAGAGCAGAGAGCTGCTCGTCAACGTTGTCTTTAAGCAAAAAAGCGTCAAGTGTGACCACGTGAGTATCTGGATTAATGTCCAGAATCATCTGTTTGGTTACATCAACTTTTCTTTTTCCAATGGTGCTTACGTAGGCAATAGCCTGCCTGTTAAGGTTGGATGCCTCCACCGCATCTGCATCCACTAAAACAAATGAGCCCACACCGCCTCTGGCCAGCGCCTGAACACAGTTTGAACCTACACCGCCAAGTCCTAAGACCATGACACAGGAATTTTGAATCTGTCCAAGGCGGTCTTTTCCCAGGACAAGTTCAAGTCGAGCAGTGGCTTCAGGAATTGTGGCAGACATAGAGCTCCTCATAAAATGTATCTGCAGATAGTATTTATTGTTCAAGAGTATAGAGGGCTTTAAAGTACTGATTTTGTTGCATAAGTTCCTCAAACGAACCCATTTCGATAATACTACCTTCTTTCAGTACAATAATTTCGTCAAATTTTTTCAGTTGAGCTTCCTCTAAGTTGTGTGTAATAACTAGACGTAGTGTGCCTGTGAGATTTGTTATTGAATTTATAATTTGGTCAGTAGTTGAATGGTCAAGTGCTGATGTAGCTTCATCAAAAAATAGAACTTTAGAACCTTTTAACAAACTTCTTGCAATACAAATTCTTTGACGTTCGCCACCAGAAAGGTTTGAACCTGCTTCACCACATTGATAACTCAGCTTATTTTGTTTAATGAAATCTGTAAGACCAGCTTTTTCACATGCTTGGAAAATAGCATCTTTTGAGTGACTTTCGAACATAGTAATGTTGTCTTCAATTGATGCATTGAATAAGAAATTCTCTTGTTGTACAAGTGAAACGTTTTGATAGAGACTCTTTTTATCAATAGTTCTTAACTCTAAGCTATCGTAAAATATATTTCCTTGATAACTTAAATTGCCACCCATGAGCAGATTAAATAAAGTAGATTTTCCAGATCCTGATATTCCAACAATTGCATAACTTTTATTAGGCAGAAGTTTGATTGATAAATTTTTCAGAACGGCTTTATTTTGTTCGTACGCAAAGGAAAGATTATTGATGAATATTCCTTTTGTAACTTTATCTAATATCCGTTGTCCCTCTTCTTCTTCATTGTCAGCAAGAGTCTCAGAAAATTTTAAAATCAAATCATTTGAAGCCTTACGCGATGCGAGTACCGGTGGAATTGTTTGTAAAGGGAGACTAATGTAATTCATAAGTAACGTAGCCATAAGAATTACACCAGGTGTTACTCCTTGATTTGAAATACAAAGATATGTACCAGCAATTAAAACAGCCCATTGAGACAAGCCGAAAGCACTCCAACTAAGAGTATTAATGAATCGAGAAGTTTTTCTACTTTCTCTTTTTGATTTTTCAAGAGCTTTATTGTCTTTTTCAAAAAGTCTTACTGCAGCCTCTGTTGCTCCGTAAGCTTTTATCAAAGGAAAGCCTTTTACCAGATCGGTGATTTGGGCAATGAATTGACTAGTTTTTGCAGAAGATTCCTTTTGAATTTTACCGAGTGTTCCACCTAGCTTTACACCAATGATTAGAGGAAGAATTGAAGCAGCAATAGCTACAAAAGTTAATGGAATGCTTTGAACCATGAGCATTATGAGGGCCACAATAAAAGATATGCTATCGCTTACCAAAGAAAACATCTGTTCAAGATATGTTGTCTCTATAGTATTTAAATCATTAGTAAGCGCAGATACATAAACAGAACTGCCGCTTGCTTCAAATGAGTTTATACCTTTTTTGAGCATATATTTAAATGCGGTGTTGCGATAAGAGTTTGCAGCATGATAAAGATAATTAGGAACAAAATAACGAACTACTAACCTATTTGTAATTGCAGAGATTGTTAATATGGCAGCAAATAGACAACCTTGTAGAAAGTCATTAAATGATCCTGACACAGCGGAATTCATAAGAATTGAAGTTATATAGGGTGAACATACCGTAACTAGTTGTAAAGAAAAAGGAGCCGAATAACAACTTTTTATTACTCCAAAAAAGACTCCGCTTAAGGTCATTTTGAATTTCTTTAACAGTGCTTTTCATGTCAAACCTTCTTTATCTGTAGAAAAAGTTGTTGACTATACTTTTAATTTAAATGTTGTCGATATTTTTCAATCAATTTTAGTGTTTGATATGTTTGTTATGGCTTCTTTCAGCTAAAACTTTGAATTGAATGTTGTGACAAATTAATACTACTACTTTTTATACAAAGTATAATTTTTTATATGTAATATTAAAATTACATTAATATATTCCCCTAAACCACATCTGTTTTAATGCATTATACTGTTCAAATGGTTAATAGGAATACTGCTAAAAGCATATGAAAGGCAAGATTACTGTGGAAGAAATGCCCAAGAATTATGATCCTCAGGCAGCTGAGCCTGAGCTCATTGAAAAGTGGATAAAGGCAGATTGTTATGGTCGTAGTAAGGGAACTGAAGACCGTACGGTAGTTATCCCTCCACCAAACGTTACCGGCATCCTTCACATGGGTCATGCCATGGATGACACCATCCAGGACACCTACATTCGTTATTCTCGCATGCGCGGTTATTCAACTCGTTGGATTCTTGGAACAGATCACGCAGGCATTGCAACCCAGACCAAGGTTGATAAGAAGCTTAAGTCAGAGGGTATTTCTCGCCTGGAGATTGGTCGCGAGAAGTTCCTGGAGGCTTGCTGGGATTGGACGCGCGAGTACGGCGGAACCATCGTGTCTCAGATTAAGCGCATGGGCTGCTCCATTGATTTTAATGACGAGAAGTTCACCATGTCTCCTGAGTACACCCAGGCGGTACGTAAGGTCTTTGTTGACTGGTATCATGACCAGCTTATTTATCGCGGTAAGCGTATTGTAAACTGGTGCCCTCATTGTGAGACTTCTATCTCTGACGATGAGGCAGAGTACGCTGACGAGAAGGGCCATCTTTGGTACCTACGCTATCCACTCAAAGAGCCTGTTAATGGCGTTGAGTACATTACCGTAGCTACTACTCGTCCAGAGACCATGCTGGGTGATACGGGCGTAGCTGTTTCTCCTCAAGATCCAGAAAAGTCTGATCTTGTGGGAAAGACCGTTATTCTGCCAATTGTTGACCGTGAGATTCCAATCTTCTCTGACTGGCATGTTGATGCAGGCTTTGGTACCGGTTTTGTTAAGGTAACCCCAGCTCATGATCCTAACGACTTTGCTATGGGTCAGACTCACAATCTTGAGCAGATCAACATCTTTGATGAGCATGCTGTTGTTGTTGACGGCTATGGTGAGTTCTCTGGTCTTGACAGAGATCAGGCTCGTGAGGCTATTGTTGCTTGGTTTGAAGAGCATGGTCTGCTTGATCACGTTGAAGACCTTGATCACTCAGTTATGCATTGCTACCGTTGCGGTACTACGCTTGAGCCATGGCTCTCTGAGCAGTGGTTTGTTGCTGTCGATAAGCTCAAAGAGCCTGCAGCACAGGTAGTAAAAGACGGTCAGGTTACCTTCCACCCAGAGCGTTGGACTCAGACCTACCTCACTTGGATGGAAAATCTCCGTGACTGGAACATCTCCAGGCAGCTTTGGTGGGGACACCGCATTCCTGTGTTCTACTGCGATGATTGTGGCTGGCAGGATGCGCTTATGGAAGACACTGATGTCTGTCCAAAATGTGGCGGTCATCATGTTCACCAGGATGAGGACGTTCTGGATACCTGGTTCTCTTCTCAGCTGTGGACCTTTGCTACACAGGGTTGGCCAGACCATCCTGAGCAGCTTGAGGGTCATCACCCAACGCAGGTCTTGGTAACCGCTCGAGACATCATTGCTCTTTGGGTTGCTCGCATGATTATGAGCTCGCTCTATTTCACCAAAGAGATTCCATTCCACGATGTCTACATCTACGCAACTATTTTGGCTAAAGATGGCAGTCGCATGTCTAAGTCAAAGGGTAACGGCGTAGACCCTATGGATTTAATTGCTAAGTATGGTGCAGACGCAATGCGTTATAACCTGCTTACGCTTATTACCAACAACCAGGACGTCAAGTTTGATGCTGTTCTTGATAAGAAGACTCGCGAGCTTATTGAGTCTCCGAGAACTGATCAGGCACGTTCATTTGTTACTAAGATTTGGAATGCAAGCCGCTTTGTTCAGATGAACCTTGACGGTTACACTGCCGGCATGCCAAAGGCAGAGACACCTGAAGATGCATGGATGTTCTCGCGCCTTGCTAAGGTTGTGGCAGAGACAACCGAGCAGCTTGAGACCTACGGCTTTGGCGAGTATGCCCGCAACATTCAGTCTTTCTTCTGGAATGATGTCTGCGACTGGTACATTGAGCTCTGCAAGGGTCGCCTTCTGGATGGAACTCCTGAGGAGCGCCTGCAGGTTCAGCGCAACCTTGTCTTTGTCCTGGACGTCAGTATGAGGCTTTTGCATCCAGCCATGCCATTTGTTACCGAGAGCGTTTGGGATGCCCTTCCTGCATCTGGCCTTTTGAGCCACGACGCAGAGTTCCTGATGATCTCTGAGTGGCCAGACCCACAGAAACTTGCCAATTTTATTGACGAGGCAGCTGAGCATAACTTCTCGCTTGCTAAGACTGTTGTTTCTGCTGTTCGTTCTTCTCGCGCTCGTTATAGGCTGTCTCCAAAGACAGACCTTGCTGTTGTGGTTAAAGCTCCAGCACAGGATGTTGCAGCGCTAAAGGAGCAGACAGCTTTCATCCAGAATGTTGGTCGTGTAAGCTCATTTGAGGTTGGTGAGGCGCCTCAGAAGCCTGCGGGCTCTGTTTCTGTCACCGATGCTGGCCTTGAGATGTACGTTGTTCTGGGCGAGCTTGTTGACCTTGCTGCAGAGGCCAAACGTCTTCAGAAAGATCTTGAGTCTGCACAGAAGGAGCTCTCTGGCGTAGAGCGCACCCTTGCTAACGAAGGCTTTGTTGCTAAGGCAGCGCCTGAAGTTATCGAGAAGAAACGTGCGCGCGCAGAAGAACTTATTACGCTTGTTGCTCAGTTAGAGCAGCAGATTGCTGACTTCTCATAGGTAAAACTTGATGCGGTGTAACAGCCGCATCATGTGTTTAGTACGTGCATGCAGTCCACTTTAGGTTAGGAACAACATGTCTGAGGTTACATCCGATATCGAGATTGCTCAATCATCCGAGATGCTTCCCATCTTTGAGGTGGCAAAGCGCGCAGGTATTCCAGAGGATCTTCTGGAGCCTTATGGTCGCTATAAGGCAAAGCTTGATGCACGTGCTTTGGCAGATAAGCCTCTTCGCGGCAAGCTTGTGCTGGTAACCGCCATTAACCCAACGCCAGCAGGCGAGGGAAAGACTACCACCTCGGTTGGTCTGGCAGATGCCTTGACCAGCTTGGGACAGTCTGCCATGTTGGCCCTTAGAGAGCCTTCTTTGGGTCCAGTCTTTGGCGTTAAGGGTGGTGCTGCAGGCGGCGGCTATGCCCAGGTAGTTCCTATGGAGGACATTAACCTCCACTTTACCGGAGACTTCCACGCCATCGGCGCTGCAAACAACCTTTGTGCTGCCATGCTGGATAACCATATTAAGCAGGGCAACAGCCTTAACATTGATCCACGCCGCGTGGTGTGGAAGCGCTGCGTTGATATGAATGATCGCCAGCTTAGAAACGTTGTTGACGGTCTTGGCGGCATTGCTGATGGCATGCCAAGACAAGACGGCTTTGATATCACGGTTGCTTCCGAGGTCATGGCTGTATTCTGCCTTGCTTCGGGCATCAAAGACCTTAAAGAGCGCTTGGGCAGAATGGTTATTGCCTACACCTACGATCGCAAGCCTGTTACCGTCAGTGACATTCACGCAGAAGGCGCTATGACAGCGCTGCTCAAAGATGCTATTCAGCCAAACCTGGTACAGACGCTTGAGCACACACCTGCTCTTGTCCACGGTGGTCCTTTTGCCAACATTGCTCATGGTTGCAATACGGTTGAGGCAACAAAGACTGCTCTTCGTCTTGCTGATTATGTTGTCACCGAGGCTGGCTTTGGTGCAGATCTTGGTGCCGAGAAGTTCCTTGACATTAAGTGCAGAGTTACTGGCCTTGCTCCATCGGCTGTTGTTCTGGTGGCAACCGTTCGTGCCCTTAAGTACAACGGAGGAGTTGCCAAGGCAGACCTTAACCAGCAAAACGTTGAGGCTCTTAAAGAGGGTATTCCTAATCTGCTCCGTCATGTTGACAACATTCAGACGGTCTACGGTCTTCCTGTAGTTGTTGCTATCAATGCATTCCCAACCGATACTGCTGAAGAGCTTGCTTTGGTAGAGGAGGAGTGCAAGAAGCGTGGCGTAAACGTAGTACTGTCTGAGGTTTGGGCAAAGGGAGGAAAGGGCGGTCAGGCTTTGGCAGAAGAGGTCATGCGGCTTTGCCAGACTGAGTCCAAACTTACCTTTGCTTACGATGTCAAAGAATCTTTAAAGCAGAAAATTACTGACATTGCTACCAAGATTTACCACGCTGACGGTGTTGAATTTGCTCCAAGTGCCGCTAAGCAGCTTCAGCAGCTTGAAGAGCTTGGCTTTGGCGAGCTTCCTATTTGTATGGCAAAAACTCAGTACTCATTTACTGATGATCAGACCAAATTGGGCGCTCCAGAAAACTTTAAGATTACTGTGCGAGAAGTTCGTGTTTCTGCAGGTGCTGGCTTTGTAGTCTGTCTTACGGGCTCTATTATGACCATGCCAGGACTTCCAAAGGTTCCTGCTGCAGAGCACATTGATGTTCTTGATGATGGAAGAATTGTGGGTCTTTTCTAATGTCTTATCCCTCTTCACCTGAAGAAGTAGCGTTTACAACCTATAGTGCAGACTCCTATGCTCAGCATCTTGCTGCTAAAGAGCCTATTCCTGGCGGCGGTAGTGCTGCCGCTTATGTAGGTGCGCTTGCAGTATCTTTGGCTTCAATGGCTGGTGTCTACGCACAAGGGAAGCCTGCCTATGCTCAGCATGAAGATGATCTTGCAAAATATATTGCTCGAGCTGGTGCACTCCGTCAGGACTTTATGGAGTTGATGGACGAGGACTCTCGCCAGTTCTTGCTAGTTTCAAGTGCGTTTAGCGTGCCCAAGGATGACCCAAAGCGCGCAGAAATTGTTGAGGACGCCCTTAAAGAGGCAGCTCAGCCACCGCTAAAGGTTATGAGAAAAGTGTGCGAGTCCATTGAGCTTCTAGAAGAGATGCTTATCAAGGGCTCCCGCATGCTTCTATCTGATGTGGGTTGTGGTGCTGCCTTGGCACGTGGCGCTTTGATTGCAGCTTCTCATACGCTGTTTGTAAACACTCGTTCTATGCATGATACGGCGTACGCTCAAACGCTTCTTGATGAGGCTGATGCACTTTTGGACACCTTTGTATCACGAGCTGATGCCGTAAGTGACGCAGTAAGCGCACAGCTGAGACAGGAGGCATAACATGAGCTCAGAGACTACTTCGCAGGAGCTTCGTGGTGCTCCTGTTGCCAAGGCGATAACAGAAGAACTTGCTGCTCAAGTCCAGGAGCTCCGTGTACAAGGGGTAACTCCTAAGCTGGTTATTGTTCGCATTGGACAGAAAAGCGATGACCTTACCTATGAACGCGCGGCATATACGCGTGCAGAGAAGGTGGGCTTTGAAGTTGAGATCATTGAGCTTCCTGAAGACGCCACACAAGAGCAGGTAAATAGTGCGTTTGATCAGGTTTCTGTCGATGCGTCGGTACATGGTTGTCTACCTATGCGTCCATTTCCTACTGGAATTGATGAGCATGAAGCACTTCAGTATCTAACTCCAGAAAAAGATGTTGATTGTGCCACCGATTCTATGCTGCTGGCAACACTTTGTGGAACTCCTGGTGCACTTGGACCTTGCACCGCAGAGGCAGTTCTCGCGCTTCTCGATTTCTACCAGGTACCTCTTGAGGGAGTGCCTGTTGCAGTTGTTGGTCGCTCTAACGTTATTGGTCGTCCAGTAGCTGCGCTTTTAAGCGCCAGAAATGCCACAGTGACGGTGTGCCACAGCAAGACCAAAGACCTTGCCGATACGCTCAAACAGGCTGACGTTGTAGTTGTAGCTGCAGGTCGTGCACACCTTATTGGAGCAGACTGTGTAAGAGCCGGTCAGACCATCATTGACATAGGCATTAACTGGGATGAAGACGCTCAAAAACTCGTTGGCGACGTCAATACAGAGCAGGTAGCGCCTCTGGTGAGCGCTTATACTCCTGTTCCTGGTGGCGTAGGTAGTGTGACTACCGCAATTCTTGCTCGCCATGTTGTTGCCGCAGCTCAAAGAATGCTTGCGTAAGAATGAAAGGTAGGTTGCCTCGTGGCAGCAGAAAACAACTATAAAGAGCTTGACCAAGAGCGCGTAAAAGCCGCAGTCACTGAGTTCTTGCTTGCTATTGGCGAGGATCCAGAGCGAGAAGGTCTGCTTGACACGCCAGACCGTGTTGCTCGTGCGTGCGTGGAGCTCTTTGGTGGCATGCAGGAAGATCCTGCAGCTCACCTGCGCAAACAGTTCCATGAAGAGGGCAATAAAGAGATGGTTATTGTCCGCGACATTCCTTTCTCGTCTACCTGCGAGCATCACATTTTGCCCTTTGTGGGAAAGGCGCACGTCTGCTACATCCCGCAGAATGGTCGCATTACCGGCCTTTCCAAGATTGCTCGCTGTGTTAGCGGGTATTCTCGCCGTCTGCAGGTACAGGAACGCCTCACAGGCCAGATTGCAGACGCTATGGTAGAAGAGCTTGATCCTCTGGGCGTTTTGGTGGTTATGGAGGCCGAGCACACGTGCATGAGCATGCGTGGCATTAGGGCGTCGGGCGCTTTGACCACTACATCTGCGGTTCGCGGTATTTTTAAGACTAACGAGAAAACCCGTGCAGAGGCTATGCGTCTGCTTGGTCTATAAGAGGTCTGTGCAATGAGTTATTCCATTCCTTTTTCTGTGCCTGAGCTGAACTACGAGCAGTCTTTAAAGGTGCTTCACGATACAAAGAAGTTTGGCATCCAGCCTTTGCTGGAGAGTGTGGAAGACATGCTCAAAGAGCTGGGCAACCCTGACCTTTGCTTCAAAAGTGTTCAGATTGCAGGCACTAACGGCAAAACGTCTACCTCAAGGTATACGGCAGCTCTGCTCAAGGGAGAGGGCCTCAAGACCGCTCTTTATACCTCTCCAGAGCTCATCAGCTATACCGAGCGTATGGAAATCAATGGCACGACCGTCTCTGAGGCAGCCTTTGCTCACGGCGTCTCTGCAGCTCAGGTGGCAGGGGAGCGCGTCAACGCTCAGCGAGCTGCCCTAGGCGAGCGTCCCTATGACATCACCGAGTTTGACCTGCTCACGGTTGCAGCCTTGGTCGTCTTTGCTGAGGCCGAGATTGATGCCTGCGTGCTTGAGTGCGGCATGGGCGGCAGATGGGATGCAACAAGCGCCGTCCAAAACATCACTTCCGTTGCCATCACGGGCGTTGGTCTGGACCACACGTGCATCTTAGGCGATACCCTCGAGGCCATTGCTGGCGAGAAGGCCGCCATTATCAAGCCTGGTCGTACCTGCGTGCTTGGTGTGGGAACGACAACTCCTCAGAGCGTCCAGGACGTATTTTTGTCCCAAGCAGCTTCAGTGGGCGTTGTCCCAACTCTTCTTGTAGCTGACAAGCCAGAAGACGTTGAGGGAGAGGTTTCTGCTGGTCAGACATCTGACCACCCAGAGTTACCTCACGCGCATTTCTTCATTACTAAAAAGCCTAAGAGCATCGGTTTTCCGCTTGAGCTTACGGTTGTCACACCTCGTGCAACCTACGCGGATCTTGCTGCACTTAAACCAAGCTATCAGGCAGCAAACATTGCCTTGGCAACCTGCTTGGCCGAGGATTTTCTCGGTCGTCCACTTGATGGGGAGAAAGCGTTTTTCTCCACAACCAGGTGTCCTACACCCGGTAGGTTCCAGCTGCTTCAGCCTAAGCCTTTAGTGCTTATCGACGCAGCTCACAATCCCCAGTCAATCGAGACGTTCTTAACTGCTATCCGCTCAATTGAGCCAGAAGTTGCCAATCGACCTATGCTTTTGACTGCAGTTTTTGCAGATAAAGATATTAAGGGTATCGCAGAACTTCTCGCCAAAGAGTTCCCTGAGATAGCGGTAACCCAGACAGACAACGATCGCGCCATGGATGCAGATGAGCTTGCTGAGCTGTACAAAGCCTGTGGCGCCAATGTGGTAGCGGTTTACAGAAGCGTTCCTGAGGCAGTGGATGCCTTGCGCGAGAAGGGCTTTGTGGCATGTGGAACAATTTCACTTGCTGGCGAGGTTGCTGCACAATTTAGTGATGCTTTGGTAAAATAAATTTATCTGCGACATTTCGCTCATTTTTGAGACGGTTTGTCGTACGATTTAGGAGAGAACAAAAAGCCAGCAGAAGGGGCTGTCAGATGCAGGAGATTCTTGATCAGATTATTACGCCTGAGGTACGTATGGTTATTTACCTCATGGTTATTTGCGTCGTAATGCTTTATATCCTTTCTATTATCTACGTTATTCGCGATGCTCAGCGTCGTGGCGCAGAGCCTTGGTGGATGTGGGCAGTCATTTCTGTTGTTCCTGTTGTTGGTCTGCTTGCATACGTTATTTTGCGTCCAAGCAGCTACCTCATTGACCGTGAGGAGCAGGACCTTGACATTGCCCTTCGTGAGCACCAGCTGTCTCACTATGGCATTTGCCCTAAGTGCTCCGCTCCAATCGACCGCGATTTTATCGTGTGCCCAATCTGCAATACGCAGGTTAGAAACGTTTGCCCAACATGCCATCGTCCTCTGAACGCAGACTGGAAGGTTTGCCCTTACTGCCGTACTCGCATTCAATAACGTTTGGTTTTGTTCTTTATGATGGCAATCTGGTGTTTTACAACAGAGACTATGTAGGCGTCTGCTCCTAAGCTCCCACGTGAGCAGAGTAGGCGCCGTGCCTGTTTCTATGAGTATCTACCTCTGAGGGGTTTTACATGAAGGTTTTATATAACGACGGCCGTGTTGGCGAGATTAACAATCCTGCTGAAGAGCTTGAGGTTATTCGTCACGATGCAGCTCACCTGCTTGCTCAGGCTTTGAAGCGTCTGTATCCTCACGCACAGTTTGCCTATGGTCCAGCAACTGAAAACGGCTTCTACTATGACGTTGATCTTGGAGACACCAAGGTTAACGAGGACGATTTCCCAGCTATCGAAGCTGAGATGAAGAAGATTGTCAAAGAGAACCTCAAGATTGAGACGTTTGAGCTTCCTCGCGACGAGGCTATTGCCTACATGAAGGAACGCGGCGAGTCTTACAAGGTTGAGCACATTGGCGATCTTGCTCCTGACGCACACATCACCTTCTACAAGCAGGGTGAATATGTTGACATGTGCGTTGGTCCTCACATGCTCTACACCAAGGGCGTCAAGGCCTTCAAGCTGACCAGCATCTCTGGCGCCTATTGGAAGGCCGATAAGAACAACAAGATGCTCACCAGGATTTATGGTGTTGCATTTGGTTCCAAAGAGGAGCTTGCTCAGTACCTCAAGATGATTGAGGAGGCCGAGAAGCGCGACCACAGGAAGATTGGTCGTGAGATGGAGCTCTTCATGATGTCCGACTTTGGCCCAGGTTCTCCATTCTGGCTTCCAAACGGCATGGCACTGCGCAACGCTTTGACCGATTACTGGCATGAGATGCAGGCTCGCTTTGGTTATCAGGAGGTTCAGACCCCACTGATCCTCTCGCGTTCCCTTTGGGAGACTTCTGGTCACTGGGACCACTACAAAGAGAATATGTACACCACCACGGTAGATGAAGAGGACTTTGCCATTAAGCCTATGAACTGCCCTGGTGCTTGCTTGATTTACAAGTCTAAGCCACGTTCTTATAGGGATCTTCCTATGAAGCTGGCTGAGGCTGGTCTTGATCACCGTTATGAGATGAAGGGTGCTCTGCACGGTCTGTTCCGTGTTCGTGAGTTTACTCAGGACGATGCACACCTCTTTATCCGCCCTGATCAGATTACTGAGCAGGTCACGGATGCATCTCACCTTATTACCGCTTACTATGCACAGTTTGGCTTCCCATACCGCGTTGAGCTTTCTACGCGCCCAGAGGATTCTATGGGTTCTGATGAGGATTGGGAGCGCGCTGAGCAGGGCCTTAAGGACGCACTGGATGCCATGGGCATTGAGTATGTCATCAACGAGGGTGATGGTGCTTTCTATGGTCCTAAGATTGACTTCCATCTGACCGACTGCCTTGGTCGCTCTTGGCAGTGCGGCACCATTCAGCTTGACTTCCAGCTGCCTCACAACTTCCAGCTTGAGTACATTGACTCCGACGGTACCAAGAAGCAGCCAATCATGATTCACCGCGCGGGCTTTGGTTCCTTCGAGCGCTTCATTGGTATTCTGACCGAGAACTATGAAGGCAAGTTCCCTGTCTGGCTGAGCCCATGCCAGGTCAAGGTTCTTCCTGTTTCCGAGAAGTCTCGTCCTTATGCTCATGAGGTTGCCGAGAAGCTTGCAGCTGCTGGTATTCGCGTTAAGGTTGACGACCGTGATGAGAAGATCGGCTATAAGATTCGTGAGGCTCGCTCACTTGACCGTGTTCCTTACATGCTCATCCTTGGTGAGCAGGAGGGTGAGGCAGGAAACATTTCTGTCCGCGACCGCTCCAACGAGACTCACACGGCAGAGCTTGACGAGTTTATTGCTCAGGTTGTCAAAGAGAATGCTGAGCGCGTTGGTTAAACAGGCTCAACATAACCCTCAAACTGTGGTTGATGACGTCAAACAAACTGTAAGCGACGTCATGCACACCGCAACCGACGACGTCACGCAAACCGCAACCGAGGTTGTAGCTGAATACGTAAAAATGATAGGGGCAGGCCGTGCGCGGCTTGTCCCTGTTTCATATGTAGACGAACTTCTCGCCACACTGATTGCAGGCGGAGCAAGCGTCGTGGAGCCGCTTGCCGGCGTGCCTGTTGAGGTATGCGACATCAAGGGTAGAACTGCAGCAGGGGAGCTGCTTGTGGCGGATGTGCGCGCGATTGGCGCCGAGTTTAGCCCTGCGTGTCGCTTGGGAGCAGAACTTGTGGTGGCCGCGGATGCTCGGGTGCCGGGATATGTTGTCGTGTGCATGCGGAAGTGCTGCATACCGTGGGTAGCAGAGGCGGTTGAAGCCAAGGCGTGCCCTACAGAGGACGTGACGGTAGCTGCCACGGGAGCGGAAGAGCAGACGAGTGCACGGGTTTCTCGCCACGCGGCGAGCGACGCGGCGCAGGTGGTTGCCGCGTACCTGGCGTGCCATCCGTGCGTTGGGGCGGTGCGCTATCCGGGTCTTAAAACGGATCCGAGCTTTGCGCGCGCCACGTCGCAGCTGGTGGGTGGATTTGGCCCGTACGTGGATTACACGTGGAAAGAGTCACCAGGTGGATGGCATAGATTTACAGCAACCGATGAAGACGCCAGAACGCAGATTATAAATTTTGAGCGACTCGGTTAACGGTAAGCACTTATTTAGCAGGCCTTGGTATAATTTGAATTAACGTTCCTAAACAGAAGGGGATTTTATGGCAAAGAAGGCTACTCAAATTGAGGATGTTGATACTTTGCTCAAGCGCCTCGAGGAGATGCGCGAGGCACAGGCAGAGTTTGCAACATTCACTCAGGAGCAGGTCGATAAGATTTTCTATGAAGCTGCTCTTGCGGCCGAGAAAAATCGTATCCCTCTTGCTCGCATGGCAGTTGAAGAAACTGGCATGGGTGTAATGGAAGATAAGGTTATCAAGAACCATTACGCAGCAGAGTACATTTACAACAAGTACAAGGACATGAAGACCTGTGGTGTTGTAGAGGATGATCCAGCTGCAGGTTATCGAGTTGTAGCCGAGCCAATGGGTATCGTAGCTGCAGTTATTCCAACTACTAACCCAACTTCTACCGCAATCTTTAAGACACTTCTTGCTCTGAAGACAAGAAACGCCATTATCATTTCCCCACACCCACGCGCTAAAGAGTGTACTATCGCTGCTGCTCGTATTGTTCGCGATGCTGCCGAGAAGGCCGGCTGCCCCAAGGGTATTATCGACTGGGTACCAGCTCCTACCATTGATATGACTGCAGCAGTCATGAGCAACGCTGACATCATTCTGGCAACCGGTGGCCCAGGTATGGTTAACGCAGCTTACTCTTCTGGTAAGCCTGCTCTGGGCGTTGGTCCTGGTAATACTCCTGCTATCATCGACGATACCGCTGACATTAAGCTTGCAGTTAGCTCCATCATTCACTCCAAGACCTTCGATAACGGTATGATCTGCGCTTCCGAGCAGTCTGTTACCGTTCTTGACAGCGTTTATGACCAGGTCAAGAAGGAGTTCGCTGATCGTGGCTGTTACTTCCTCCAGGGTAAGGAGCTTGACGCTGTCCGTAAAACCGTCATTGTCAACGGCGCTGTTAACGCAGCTATTGTTGGTAAGTCTGCTCACTTCATCGCAAAGACTGCTGGCGTCGACGTCCCAGAGAAGACCAAGATTCTTATTGGTGAGGTAACCTCTGTTGAGCCTTCAGAGGAGATGGCTCACGAGAAGCTTTCTCCAGTTCTTGGTATGTATCGTGCAAAGAACTTTGACGAGGCTATTGCTAAGGCTGAGCGTCTTGTTGCTGATGGCGGCTATGGTCACACCAGTTCTCTTTACGTCAACATCAACGAGAAAGAGAAGATTGCTAAGCACCAGGAGGCAATGAAGACCTGTCGTATTCTGATCAATACACCTTCCTCTCAGGGCGGTATTGGAGATCTCTACAACTTCAAGATGGCTCCATCCCTAACCCTTGGCTGCGGAACCTGGGGCGGCAATTCCGTCTCCGGCAACGTTGGCCCACAGCACCTGCTTAACTACAAGTCTGTTGCAGAGAGGCAAGAGAATATGCTTTGGCTTCGTGTACCTGAGAAGGTCTACTTCAAGAGGGGCTGCATGCCTGTTGCTCTTCGTGAACTCAAAGAGGTCTATAACAAGAAGCGCGTCTTCATTGTCACAGACCAGTTCCTTTACAAGAGTGGCTTCACCAAGACTATCGAGGAGACCCTGGATTCCCTGGGTATTGTTCACTCTTCATTCTGGGATGTTGCTCCAGACCCAACCCTTCAGTGCGCTCTTGAGGGCGTAGCTCGCATTCGCTCCTTCGAGCCAGATTGCATCATCGCAATCGGCGGCGGTTCTGCTATGGACGCAGGTAAGATTATGTGGTCCATGTACGAGAACCCAGAGGAGAAGTTTGAGGACATGGCAGCGGACTTCTTGGATATCCGCAAGCGTGTCTACAACTATCCTAAGATGGGCAACAAGGCATTCTTCGTTGCTATCCCAACCTCTTCTGGTACCGGTTCCGAGGTAACTCCATTTGCCATCATCACTGATGCTGACAATGGCGTTAAGTATCCACTTGCAGACTACGAGTTGCTGCCTAACATGGCAATCGTTGATACCGACAACATGATGAGCCAGCCTAAGGGCCTGACCTCTGCTTCTGGTATCGACGTCCTTACTCACTGCCTCGAGGCATTTGTTTCCATGATGGCATCTGACTACACAGACGGCATGGCTCTTCGCGGCATGAAGCTGGTCTTCGAGTACCTGCCACGTGCTTACGACAATCCAAACGATGTCGAGGCACGCGATCACATGGCAAACGCTTCCTGCCTGGGTGGCCTTGCATTTGCTAATGCATTCCTGGGAGTCAACCACTCCATGGCTCACAAGCTGGGCGCTTTCCACCACATTCCACACGGTTGGGCAAACGCAGTTATCCTTACTCGCGTTATGCGCTACAACGCAGCTGAGCGTCCAACAAAGATGGGTACCTTCCCACAGTACGATCACCCACACACTCTTGCACGCTATGCTGAGGCAGGTCGTTTCTGCGGTGTTACTGGCAAGGATGACCGTGAGGTCTTTGAGAACTTCGTCAAGAAGATTGAGGAGCTCAAGTCATATATCGGTGTCAAGGAGACCATCAAGGATTACGGCGTAGATGAAAAGTACTTCCTCGACACTCTTGATCAGATGTCTGAGCAGGCATTCGATGACCAGTGCACTGGCGCAAACCCACGCTACCCACTTGTCTCTGAGATTCGCGAGCTCTACCTGGATGCTTACTACGGTCGCGAGCCAGGCTTCTACGAGGATTAATCCTCGCACGTAGCTCGTCGCGCCGCGTCGCTAGCGCGTCCGCCTCGGAGCGCCCACCGCAGAGCGCGTAAAGCACAAAGCAAGAGCCGGTTACCTAAAACCCAGGTAACCGGCTCTTTTTCTAGCCTACTAAATTCATTGTCTGATCAGTCAATGAGCTGTTTTGATTAAAATCGTGACCCTAGAATCACAAAACACACCTATGTCACATAATCTGTCAAAAAAGGCTATGCATTGCTTCAAAAATGAGTGCTTGATGCAGAATATCGTCATTTGGTGTGCTTTTCGCATCGAAATTAGCAGATTATCCGACATTGGTGTGTTGTCTCATAGGACAATTTAGCGATAGTTAAAATTTATATATGAGTTCATTCGTAAATTTGTATATTGAATCAATTTTATTCATCAAAATGAATTGCTCATGAGAATACTGACGTAACGTCCGCCTTATCCGGTAGAGATTGCTGTCACCCAAGTCCTTTTTAATGCTTAGGAACATATTTTGCATCGCAAGCTGGTTTCTGTAGATATCTGCATTCACAAAGTACTCTTTAATACTCATCGAATTCAGCTCGTTTGTTCTTTGATTATCTTTTCTCTGCTGGTAGAAGTCATCATGATACGCACCGTTATATTCAATAGCCACCAGATTCAATCCAGACAAATTTGACTTAGACATCTTCCCGAATAGCAAATCAAGCTTTCGTTCTTTTGCTTGTGCTCCTGGGTTTATCAGGTCTTTTATTAGATACGATTTATTCAGCGCAAGTGGCATTTGATTAAACCCGCCTTCCCGATATGGAAGAGCTGATCTAAGCGCCATTTTGACCTCCATGGGAGAGGCGGCATCAGAAAAGAAATACCTCATGTTTCTTTGTGTGGTTCGCAAACCAGGAGAATAGGGATCGAGCGCACTCAATAGGTATATGAGCTCGTCCATAGTCAATAACGGCGTATTAAATTCGCAGAGGTCACCGTTTGGGAGATGACCATAACTAGCCATCATTAAATTTGCAAGCACAATTTGATGAAGAGAACTTTTATTCCTAGAGAGCAAGCAAACAGCTAGGGGAGGCGCAACACAATAGATATTTTGACCCAAATCAATAAGGGAATCTGCCGGCAAAAGGCATTTGAACTTGTGAGATACTCGCTCATCGCAAAAGCGAGTTCTTGAATTGTTTCTTAATAGCTCATGGGTAGTTTGCCCTAAGACAATGCCATACGCTTTCCTCAGAAAACAAAGCTTTTCATCGTATATCTCGGTTGAACACGCCGAATACGTCGCGCGCAAATTCCTTGTTGTCCGTTGCAACAAAACATCATCATTTCCGCGCGTCTTAAGTTGCGCACAGATTTGTAGTGCAGTTTCATGCGAGAAAACAATATCCATTCGTTCCTCCTTAAAATGAGTAACGAATATAACAGCAGGATTTTTCAGTAGCTTGACAGCAGTTTGACAGACTTCCGTTTCTGTTCTGCCAAAATAAGACAAGTCCTCTCATACCTGCAGGTAAAAGAGGACTTGATAACAAAGCTAATTAAAGCTCAAATGAAACAGTCTGTTCAATCAACACAAAACTTATATGACTAATGAATACACCAGCTAAACGTGCTTGTAGGTAACAAACTTGAAAGCAACGCCTTCGGGAGTCACACCGCCGTCTTCCTCGTTACAAACTTCCCATGCAGGGTCTTCGTCCAGGTTGGGGAAGTACGTATCCGCATTGACCACGGTATCGTGCTTTGTCACGTACGCGTAAGAGCACTTGTCGAGAAGAGCGCGGTAAATCGAAGCTCCACCAATAAGCCAGACCTTCTCGGGAGCTTCATCCTTAACTAAACGAAGCGCCTCCTCGGCCGACGACACCACCTCTACACCTTCGGCCTGGTAATCGGCGTTTCTAGAGATGACGATGTTGCAACGACCTTTAAGTGGTCCGCCAGGGAAGCTTTCCAGCGTCTTTCTGCCCATGACAACCGTGCAACCGCGCGTATGCTCGACAAAGTACTTCATGTCGGCCTTGTTGGGGATGAGAAGATCTCCGTCACATCCGATGCCCCAATCGCGTGTTACAGAAACAATTGCGTTCATGTGGTTCTCCTGGCAAGTATCGTCTTAAAAGAAATAATGATGTTAGCTTGACTGTCCGATTGAGCGTGCCTGCCGCACCAACCGCGTCCACAGCAGCTGCCGCGTTTAAACGGCAATCGGAATGTCCTTAACCTGTGGACCGTGCTGATAATCTTCGACAATGAGGTCGTCAGTAGTGAAGTCGTAGAAGTTGGTGATGTTAGGGTTCAAGCTCACCTTTGGTGCATCAAAGGTTGGGCGAGAAATCAATTCTTTAACAATATCCACGTGGCGATCGTAAATGTGAGCGTCGGCAATCATGTGAACCAACTCGCCAGCTTCCATGCCGCTGACCTGAGCAATCATCATAAGCAAGATGGCGTACTGGCAAACATTCCAGTTGTTTGCCGCAAGAATATCCTGGCTGCGTTGAACAAGCAGCAGGTTAAGCGTTGGCTTGTCCGTGCCTGGCTCCTGAGTAACGTTATAGATTGCGTTGAACGCGCAAGGGTAGAGGTTCATCTCGGAGAGGTCGGCAAAGGTGTACAGATTGGACATAATACGACGACTGAACGGATTCTCTTTAAGATCCTTGAGCACGCGATCCATCTGGTCATAATCGCCATCAGCATAGTGAGAAACCTGTCCAACCTGATAACCGTAAGCTTTGCCAATGGAGCCAGACTCATCAGCCCACGAATCCCAGATGTGAGAGTTGAGGTCATTAACGTTGTTGGACTTCTTCTGATAAATCCACAGAATTTCGTCCATGGCGCTCTTGAGAGCGGTACGACGAAGCGTCAGCGCAGGAAATTCCTCACGCAAATCGTAGCGATTGCAGACGCCAAACTTCTTGATCGTGTATGCGGAAGTGCCATCTTCCCAGGTAGGACGGACCTTCTCGCCCTCAGTGGTGGTGCCGTTTTCAATAATGTCAGAGCACATATCAATAAAAATGCGATCTGCTTTGCTCATATTCAATCCTTCAAATTACTGTTCGAATTACAATAAACACCTGGTATTTGTGTGTGTGACAAGCCTGTGACAAGCCTTTGTCAAGCTTCTGTCAAGTCACTGCCAAACACATTACCAATTGCTGTCAGTATAAGCGCTGTAGGGGTCCCCAAAAAGCGGGCTTGTACTCGTACGAGTGTCCGCAACACAAGAACGCCCCAATCCCGAGAGCATCATAATAACTATAAAAAATAGCAAGCCCGCAGGAAAAGGAGAGCCATCAGGCATCTGCGACGGATCGTTTGGGTCAAAATCAGGGCCCTCACCGCCAAATTCATGCCTGTTGTGCCTGGTATCTTGGTTGTCGTCTTTCTTTGCCATGAATCCTCAATCAAACGCTTACACTTTGATGATACCCGTCGTCGCCCAAGGATTTCATGGCGAGAAACCCCTCTTTTAGTCACTCCACATACTCTGCAAAGTATTCTGCACACGACGATTTGTCCACGCCTGCAGCTCGTCTACACCCGCAGCGCTCGCGCTCGCGGCCCGCGCCCCGCGGCCTCTACAGGTGCTGCGACGTAAAGACATCGTTCCAGAACGTGCCAAGCTGCTGGATAAGCTCAATGTCCGCAGGAAGCCACTGCATGTCAAGCAGCTCGTTTTGAGCAAGCCAACGAAGCTCTGAGTGAATCTCTGGATCTGCAACAGGCTCCTCAGACTCGCCGAGGGTGCAGACAAAACAATCCATATGCAGGTCAAAGGTGGGGTAGGAGTAAGTTACCGTGTCGTAGAAGAACGCTGCCTGCACACTACAGTGCAGCTCTTCCTGAATTTCTCGACGTAGGGCCTGCTCGGAGGTCTCTCCAGCCTCAACCTTTCCGCCAGGAAACTCCCAGAAGCCAGCGTTATCCGCGTCAGCTCTGCAAGTGGCAAGGATTTTGTTGTTCTTATAGAAGATAGCCGCAGCTACATTGACTGTCTTAGCCTCGGACATGTTATCCCTCCAGTCTGACTGTTGCAAAGATGGTGGAACTATCGGCATCTTTGAGCACTACCGAGAAACCCGTCTCATCGGTGTATACCTGGGGAGTAATGGTATCGCCTAAGTGTGCCTGGCTTCTGTACTGAACCACAATGCGGCGTAGCTTGTGAGAATAACCTAGGGCCACAAGCGTGTCGACAGCCATAAGCACGTATTGAGCATTGTTGACATGCTTGTTTGTGTCTAGGTGCTGCTGAGAAACAAGAATAGCTGGACCATCAACGGCATTTCCCTCAAGTGCAATTTTGCGAGGTGTGGGCGGTAAATCTACGCGAGGTTCGCCAGTAAGGTAAACGCTCTCGCTCTCTGGAACGCGGGCCGCCTTGCCCTCTTTAATGTCCATTAAATACCAGGTAGAATCTGCTTTTACGATGTTTGTACCGCTTGCATCATTGATAACAAATGACCTGGATGCCTGAAGGCCCTTCATCTGATATGACCAGGTACCCACGCAGATCTTCTCGCCAAATTGGGGGAGTCGGTCAACCTGAATCTGCCAAGTTGCCAGGACCCAAGCATATCCCTCGCTGGTCAGCTGCTTAAAGCCGCGGCCAATATCTTCAGAATGGAACGTCGAGCAATCCTGCAGGTAATTCATAACGCCTACCAGGGAAAGCTTGCCCGTCTCATCGCATTCGCTGTATCTAACTCTACTTTCAATGGTGTACATACAAATCCAAACTCTAAATCAGCGTTTGCTGAGGTATTTCGGTATGTCGAGAAGCCCGTCTAGTTGTCCCAGGGGAACGAGCCAGGTAAGCGATCTTTGACTTTTTGGGCTGCCGCGTTTGCCTTTTGAGCAGCTTCGTTTGCTTTTTGTGAAGCATTTTGTGCTGCTGCACTCACTTTTTGTGACGCATTCTGCGCCACTTCTTCAACCTTCATTGATGCATCCTGGGCGGCGGCTTCAACCTTGTGATGGGTGGTTGGTCCATTCCAAAGAAGGCTGGCTACCGTATCCAAAAAATAGAGCGTGACCACAATAAAGGCCATTACAGAGATGGTGTGCCTTGAAAAAAGCATCAAAATATCAAGCATCGCGGGAACTAGTACAAAGACTGAAGTAACCGAAAAAGCTCCAAACACAGCGCTGGCCTGGGGACAAATACGACCATGTAAGTTGAACTTAAACATGGAGTAGTCCCACCACTTCTTTTTAAAGCGGCGTTCCAAAAAGAGGCCGGTTGAGTATTCAATAACTGTGGCCAAAAATCCGCCAATAATAAAGACAATCAACGGATTGGAAATCTGGCCTAGTACCAGCCAAACTGCAAGCGCGCCAATGCCATAAATGGGACACGTAGGTCCAAAAAGAAAGCCACGCTTAGTAAATTCTCCCTCGACAACGGAGCAATAGATGGTTTCGTACACCCAGCCACCAAAAGAAATCAGCGCAAAAATTATGACCATCTGAGGCAGATACTGTACAAAGAGCTCAATATTCTTATCGAGTGCAAAAAGCGTGCGCAGTGTCTCAGCCATGGTACTCACGAGAGGTTCCCGTAATCCATGTAGTCGTTGAACTCGTCTGACTCGCTGTTGGTTGTGCCCTGGAAATCGCTTTCAGGTGTCGAGAAACCCGTTGGGTGGAAACCGTCTTTTTTGTATGGATTACCTGTCAGTGTTTCTGCAGTTGAACAAGCTTTATCACAAGTTGTAACAATCCAAGCTTCTTTGGTGTGAGGTGGAATGGGAACCAGAGGAAACATATGGTGCAAAATGATGTCTTCCTCAACAGGTGTTAGATCAGGAAAATCTTCGCGGGCATTATTAAGTGCGTGGCGAGGGTGGGTAAATCCATGCCAGTTGTCTGGTGCAGCATCGTGATCATGCCAATCATAGAGGTAGTAGTCATGCAGGAGCGCGCCACGTACAAGTGCACGTTCATCAACTTTGATACCAGCATTCATAGCAAAGGCAAGGCTACTGTAAGCAACTGCGATGACGTGGTCGAGTGTGCTGGTAGTTCCATGCTGCGTAAAAGATGCAAGCTGATAGAGTCTTCCAGACTTCAGAGTGGGAGCCGAAAGCTCATCGAACCTCTCGCGAATTTTAGAAACGTCAACCAAAAAATATCCCATCAACTGCGTGTACACTACAGAAGTCTCTGCGCGTACCCTAGTAATGTATCTACAAAAGATTAGTTAATCTGACGGTTACGCGCAATCTTTTTGGCTGAATGTTACGAAAACGAAAGAATAGAAAACGTAAGCTTTGGCGGCGTCCATTATGATGTTTACCTGCGTTTACGCTTTCTTGCTGTAAGGGCTCATGTGGTCCACCACTACGTTTACCGCACCTGGAAGGCAGCGAGCAGAGTAAGCATAGATGTCGTGGCAGGTAACCTCGCCATTTACCTCTAGGGGCATAGGTGTTGTTGATTCAACGGTAATTTCTCTTCCGCTAAAGCTATTGAGGTAAGGCCTACCAAGCGAGTCTCCCGTGCGATCAAAGAAGCCAGAGAGCAGCGGACGTACCAGCTTTGCAGTCATGTGAGTCTCAATGACAATAACCTCAAGCAGACCGTCATCCATGCGATTACCAGGGGCTAGTTCTATTCCTGCTTGCATCATAGAGCTGTTTGCAATGAGGCAGCCAATGCCTTGAAGCTTATGCACTTTGTCGTCAACGGTAATTTTGAAGTCGTGAACTGGTGGCATGAGGTTGGCAAGGGCTGCAGTAAAGTATGCAGCTTCTCCAAAGGTTTGCTTGTGGGGGATAGCCGAACGCATAATCTCGGCATCAAGACCTGTACCAGCCATTAAAGGCACGCCAGCTACATGGGTTTCTCCCGACACGGTGGTCCAAGTAATTTCACCCAGATCTAGCCGAGCGGTCTGAAGGTTTCTGCAGGCCAGCGCCAGTGCGTTAGGCTCAGGCGCGTTTCCGATACTTGCGGCTAGAAGATTGGCTGTTCCAGAAGGGAAGACCAAAATAGGTGTCTGACAACCTCTCAGGCCGTAGAGCAGGCTAGATACCGTGCCATCGCCGCCCGAAAGCACCACTACGTCAAAATCTTCGGGCTGAACGGAACTCAGAACCTCATCTGTGTGCCAGTAGCTTTCGACGAGTTTTACCAGGCATTCATCGCCACACTTCAGAAGAGCGCGCTCAAATTCAAAGATTGCATCAGAGCTAAAACCCGAGCAAGGATTGTGAATGATGAGGGTTCTCATATATCCTCCGAAGATTTGCGACAAGCTGGTATATCATTTTGATACGTATGAGTGTATCGCTTTACGTCAGGTACTTAATCGGCAATTGGATGGACGCATTGTATATAGCAACCTCAGAAGAACTTTCCGCATTTTGTGAGCGAGCAAAGACCTCGCATATCCTTGCAGTTGATACAGAGTTTCTTCGCGAGAAAACCTACTTTCCCAAGCTTTGTCTGGTGCAGGTTTCTACAGGTTCAGAGATTGTCGCAATTGATCCGCTGCTTATTGACGACCTTACTCCTCTTAAAGAGCTCCTGGAAAACCCGCAGATTGTCAAGATTTTTCATGCGTGCTCACAGGACCTTGAGGTCTTGCTAGAAAAAATGGACTGCGCATGCGCGCCTGTTTTTGATACGCAGGTAGCAGCTGCATTTTTAGGTATGCGCCAGCAGGTGAGCTACGCCGGATTGGTAGAAAATTTTGCTAATGTTAAGCTTGCCAAGGCTGAGTCTTTAACAGACTGGTCAAAGCGACCGCTTGATAAAGAGCAGCTGATATATGCCGAGGATGACGTGAGATATCTTCCTGCAATTTATCATCAAATGATCGAGAAGCTCATCAAGCTTGACCGTTTAAGCTGGGTAAAGCCAGAGATGGACCAGTACACCAATATTGAACAGTATCGTCGAGACTCCTATCAAGCATATCTTCGTTTGAAGCGCTCTGGTTCGCTTACGCGCAGACAGCTTGCCATTGCTCGAGAGGTTTGTGCCTGGCGAGAAGAAATTGCCGCTAAAAGAGATGTTCCACGCAAATGGGTGCTTTCTGATGAACTTATTATTGAGATTTGTCGTCGTGTCCCTACAACGTCAGATAGACTACGCAAAATTCGTGGTACCGAGCAGATTTCTCAAGGTGGGGTAGTGCATCTTTTGGATGCAATCAAACGTGGTCAAAAGACCCCCGCCGATCAGTGTCCAAAAATTGAACATCACGCTCATCCTTCAGCTGGTTCTGAAGGCGTTGTTGAGCTTATGTATGCTCTTATCAGAATTGTTTCAGAAAAAGAAGGTATTGCATCTCCTTTAATTGCCAATAAGGATGATCTTACTGATCTGCTTTTGGATAAGGGTGATGCAAGACTTAAAACTGGATGGCGCTATCAATTAGTGGGCAAGCAGCTTGTTGGACTACTCAATGGCGAGGTAGGACTTACCGTCAAAAACGGACGAGTAGAGCTGCTGTAATAGAGGCGCTTTAACCTCGGGCAAGTGTGATTACTCATTCAAAACTGACTTTTTGTCCGGTGAGTTGGGTATACTCATTTTTATACATAGATAGGAGAAAAATATGTATTACTCTGGTGCGTTTATCCCATACGTTGTTCTAGTAGTTGCCTCGTTGGTGCTCGGATTGGGCACTCAGTGGTACATCAAGCATGAATTTAAAAAGTATTCTTTAGTTCCCTCTGGATTTAATGTCACTGGCGCTTCTGTTGCTCGTGCCATGATGGACACAAATGGAGCAGCTAATGTTGGTATCAAGAGGATTTCTGGTGAACTTACCGATAACTATGATCCACGTGATAATTGCCTGCATCTTTCTGATGCAAACTTCTCAGAGGGCAGCGTAGCTTCTGTTGCTGTCTCTTGCCACGAGGCAGGTCATGCAGTTCAGACAGCCAAAATGTATATGCCATCTCGCGTTCGTTCCGCTCTTGTTCCTGTTGTTAATTTGGCATCTGCAGCATGGATTTATGTCTTTATTGCTGGCGTCTTGCTAAATGTTTCAGGCATGACGGTGCTTGCAATTTGGCTCTATGCATTTACCTTCTTGTTCCATATAGTTACGCTTCCTGTAGAGATTGATGCTTCAAGGCGTGGATTGGCCTTTTTAAAGGCAAATGCACCTGCAGGCTTTGACTACAATGGCGCTAAAAAGGTACTGATTGCTGCTGCTCTTACCTATGTAGCTGCTGCAATGGTTTCTGCACTTCAGCTTCTGTATTTGCTTAGTTCTTCTAGAAGCAGGAACTAGTAATGGATCAGATTCAAGAGAAAGAAGATTCTGTTCTTTCAGTATCTGATGCGGTGCTCTTTGCAAAAAATGAAGTTGCCTCTATGCCATCTATGACGGTGGTTGGAGAAGTATCTGGATTTAGAGGACCAAACTACAAATCTGGTCATTGCTACTTTGACGTAAAAGACCCTGTTAGCTCTATGGCGGTTATTGTATGGTCAAAGATTTATGCTGCTAGCGGCATTACGCTGCAAGACGGTATGAAGATTCAGATGACAGGAAAGTTTGATATTTACGCTTCAAGTGGCAAGCTTTCTTTTCATGCCCGCACCATTCAGATTGCCGGAGAAGGAGACCTTCGCCAAAAGGTGGCACAGCTTGCTAAAAAGCTGGAAAAAGAAGGTCTTACTGATATTTCCAGAAAGCGCTACATTCCAGAGTTTTGTATACGCATTGGTGTAGTTACCTCGCTTTCTGGTAGCGTCATTGATGACGTTAAGCGTACGCTTGCACGTAGAAACCCTCTTGTAGAGCTTGAGGTGTCTGGTTGTGCTGTTCAGGGTGCTCATGCACCTGCAACTATCATTAGGGCGCTTCAGGTGGCTGCTACTACACGTCCAGATGCAATCTTGCTGGTGCGTGGTGGAGGCTCATTTGAAGACCTTATGTGCTTCAATGACGAGGGAGTGGCTCGTGCTATCGCTGCATGTCCAGTTCCTGTTATTACAGGCATTGGTCATGAGCCAGATACCACTATTGCAGATATGGTTTCTGATAGAAGAACTTCTACGCCAACAGCTGCTGCAGAGTCTGTAGCTCCCGCTATTAGTGAGCTACAAACTACGTTTAACAACAGAATTTCTCGCCTTGGAAACGCAACAAGAAAGATTTTGCAGTTCTATAAGACGGATCTAACTACTGTTGAACAGCGTTCCAACTTGGCAATGAGAAATGCCCTATCAAGTAAAAAATTCCAGCTAGAGAAGCTGTCTGATCGTCCATGTCTAAAAGATCCTGCGTATATTATTTCTACAAGAATAGAAGATCTTAATCAGACAGAGCAAAGATTAATGGATGCTCTACCAGCGCTTCTTTTAAGAAAGAAAGAGATGCTTTCTGTTGAGTCGCAAAGACTTACCAGGGCTAGTACAGCCATGCTTCATCCATATGAGGCTTCTCTTTCTTCGCTTGCGGGAAAACTAGATGCACTTTCTCCTTTAAAGGTTCTTACAAGGGGATATGCATATGTTCAAGATAAAAAGGGTTCTGTTATTAAAACGGCCAAAGATGCTTCAGTTGGAGATTCTTTGCTGGTCAAAATGACGGACGGAACAATCAAGGCTACTGTTTCTGATATTGAGCTCTCATAGATTAGGGGAACAACATGGATACTAAGAAGACCGAAGAGCTAACTTTTAAAGACGCTTCTATTGAACTTGAACAGATTGTACGTAAGCTCGAGGGCACAGATTTGGAGCTCGAGGAGTCTTTGGCTCTGTATGCTCGTGGCGTTGAACTAGTTAAAGACCTTCGTGGAAGACTTGATACGGCAGAGCAAAAAGTTAAGGTTCTGCTTGATGAGTCTCAGGCGGGAGCTGCAATTACAGATACTACCGCAGCACCTTCTACTGCATATTTAGACGAGTAAAGGAGAGGCCATGTCTGACTGCATTTTCTGTAAGTTAGCTAACAAAGAAATCCCTACAGAGTTTCTCTATGAGGACGAAAACGTCGTAGCTTTTAATGACCTAAACCCCCTTATGCCCGTGCATGTTCTTGTTGTGCCAAAGAGCCACTATGACAACATCATTGATGGTATTCCTGCTGCAACGCTTGAGAGTGTTACTAAGGCTATAGCCGCAGTAACAGAAAAGACAGGAATTAAAGAGACTGGATTCCGTGTAATCACCAATACCGGAAAGCATGGCGGCCAGTCAATCAATCACGTCCACTTCCACATTTTAGGTGGCAAGCAGATGGATGATTTAATGGGCTGTAAATAAAAATATTCAAGTTTTTTGCTCGTCTATTTAACTCCGGGGTATCTTGGGGTTTATGATGTCATGCGGTTATGTTTGTTTGAAGTAGGAGAGGAAGACCTAGTGGTCTTTTCTGCTTCACGGAAAGAGGAGTCACATGAACGTACTGGTTATCAACGCAGGTAGCTCATCTCTTAAGTATCAGCTTCTTGACGTTGACACCCGCGAGGTTTACGCAAAAGGAAACTGCGAGCGTATCGGTATCGAAGGTTCTTTTGTTGGCCATGAGGAGCTTGGTGGAGAGAAGCAGAAGCTTGAGGTTGCTCTTCCTGATCACAAGACTGCTATTAAGCATGTTTTTGACATCCTTAAGACTATTGATAAGCCAATCGACGGCATTGGCCACCGTGTTGTTCAGGGTGGTTGGTATTTCCCAGAGTCTGCTGTTGTAGACGATAAGGTTCTGGCTCAGGTTCGTGAGGTTGCTCCACTTGCTCCTCTTCACAACTATGCAGAGGCTGACGTTATTGAGATTTGTCGCGAGCTTTTCCCAGAGGTTGGCAATGTAATCGTCTGTGATACATCCTTCCACTTCAATATGCCAGAGAAGGCACATCGCTATGCTCTTCCTCGCGATGTTGTTGATAAGTATCACATCCGTAAGTACGGCGCACACGGTACCTCTCACCGTTATATTTGGCGTGCAACTAATGAGTTCACCAACGGTCAGACTCACAAGCTGGTAAGCTGCCACCTTGGTTCTGGTGCTTCTCTTTCCGCTATTGAGGATGGACGCGATCTTGAGACCACTATGGGTCTCACTCCACTTGATGGTCTTATCATGGGCACCCGTTGCGGTACTATTGACCCTGCTACAGTGTTTTATCTCTCTCGCGTTGGCGGTTACTCTATTGATGAGATTGACACTATGATGAACAAACAGTCTGGTCTTCTCGCTCTGTCCGGTCACTCTGATTCTCGTGATATTGAGGACGGTGCCCACGCAGGGGATAAGGACTGCCAGCTTGCACTTGAGATGTTCTACTATCGCACTTCTCAGCTCATCATGGAGATGGCTCAGGCTATGCACGGCTTTGATACCATGGCATTTTCTGCTGGTATTGGTGAGAACTCCGATGAGATGCGTCTTGGTGTTGTTAAAGAACTTGAGTGGATGGGTGTCAAGATTGATGAGGAGAAGAACAAGGTTCGCTCCGGTGCGATCCGTGACATCTCTGCTCCAGATTCAAGGGTACGCGTCTTGGTTGTTCCTACCAATGAGGAGTATATGATTGCTCTTGACGTTCAGGAGCTTCTGGGTAAGTAAGTTTTACTTATAATCTGAAGAATTTTATCAACTCCCGCTTTATGCGGGAGTTTTTTATAAAGATATGCTTACAAGTTTTTTAGTTTGAATAACGCATTTTATAGGGCTACATAATGAAATGCATTACGAGGCGTCGCGTCGTGCCCAATTACTTTGCCGCAATACACAAAACCAGCTTTTGTCAGTGTTTTTGTCATAGCAATATTTGCTTCGTGAGTATCTGCACGAACGTTTGAGTAGTTCTTGCAAATCCATTTAAATATAAAGGTAGCAATTCCACAACCTGTATATTTAACAGCTACTCGGTGAATAACCATATAATTTAGATTGTTTATCCAGGCACCCTCGGTAATATTGGTATATGCATCGTCAGGACCTGGTAAGAGCGAGAAACAGCCAAGAATCTCTTCCGACCCATTGTCCTCACAAACTACAAAGAGACCATTTCTTTCAAAATCCGCTACAGCATCTTCTAACAGCGGATAATTCTTGTTCCATTGGAAGGTATTGTTATGTTGAGACATGGTCTGACGACCAATGTCATATAAATCTGCAACGGCGCTGAAATCTTCAGCATGTGCTTTTCTGATATGCATTAGAAGACCGTAATGCTCAATGTTTTAGCAATGCTTTGCTCAGGTTCAAGACTTATGATACCTGGCTTGTGCTCAAAGATACCATCGGTGTCAATGGTATCTGCAATGCCACACCATGGCTCAAGAGCAACAAAAGGACAACCAGGAGCTGCACTCCAAATACCTAGATAATCAAAGCCTTCAAAATCCATCTGAATGCCATGAGTTTCGTTGACATCATTTGTGATTGCGTCTTCAGTATCATTTTCAATGCTATTTGCAGTAACGTTGGATGTCAGTGTAATGCGTCTATCAGGAACATCTTCAAGCGTGATGGTTTTCTCGCGATCAATAAGTTCCCAAGACAGAGGAAGCGTATCAGAGTTCACAATAAGCCTCTGAGGAGTTGTGTAGTCGCAAAGCCCTTCGTCGGTAATGGAAGGGCCAAAGCTGGTCCAGGATTGCGTAAACAAGAGGCTATACTGGTCCAAAGAGGCTGCCTCAGCGCCCGGTACAGGAATGTTGAACGCAGGATGCGCGCCAAGAGTGAACGGTAGTACAACGTTACCCGTATTGGTGACCTCATATGTTTGCGTCAGCGTATCGCCATCTACCGAGAAGATCAGTTTAAGTTCAAAGTCATAGGGGTAAGACTTGCGAGTCTCTTCGGCGCTTTTTAGCTGGAGCATTACAGTAGAATCGCTTTTCTCGACAACCTCAAACTGATTGAGACGAGCAAGTCCGTGACGCGCAAGAGAAATGGTGTCTTCCGCAGACTCCGCCTTGCCGTCCTTGAGAACGCCAACAATGGGGAAGAGAATGGGAGCACGTCTTGGCCACCAGTTGGAATCTCCCTGCCAGAGGTATTCGGACTCACCTTTGCGTAAGCTCATGAGCTGCGCGCCCATGGTGTCAATTGAAGCGGTAAGAGAGCCGTTAGAAATAGAAATAATTTCAGACATAGATGCCTCCAGCTAAAGAATAAGCCAGCCTCTTTTGAGACTGGCTTAGTATACCAAGTTAGAACGGGCAAAGAGCTTCTTCTAGTTAAACGTATGATGTAGGAGTACCCGTCCGCTAGTTCAGAAAGACTAGTTGTTGTCTGCCATCTGAGCCTGAACAGCAGTAATTGCAACAACACCAACAATATCGTCAGCGGAGCAACCACGGGAGAGATCGTTAACAGGACGAGCAATGCCCTGAAGGATTGGACCGTATGCCTCAGCACCACTAAAGCGCTGAACAAGCTTGTAACCAATGTTTCCAGCTTCAAGGTTAGGGAAGACCAGGATGTTTGCGTTTCCTGCAACCTTAGAGAATGGAGCCTTGAGCTTACCAACCTCAGGAACAAGAGCTGCATCAAGCTGAAGATCGCCGTCGAGTGCAAGCTCAGCGTTCTTCTCGTGAGCAAGCTTTGTGGCTTCCTGGACCTTCTCGGCAGTTGCGCCACCAGCAGAGCCCATGGTGGAGTAGGAGAGCATAGCAACGCGAGGCTCGTCGCTCATGAACGCGCGCCAAGAATCAGCGGAAGCAAGAGCAATCTCGGAGAGTTCCTCTGCGGATGGATCAATGTTGAGGCCACAGTCAGCAAAGAGCAAGGTGCCATCCTCACCAAAGTCAGTAGTGGTGCTCATGATAAAGAATGCAGAAACAAGCTTGGTACCAGGAGCAGTCTTGATGATCTGCAGTGCAGGCCTTAGGGTGTTTGCGGTAGAGTGGCAAGCGCCAGAAACCAGACCATCAGCGTCGCCCATCTTGACCATCATGGTTGCAAAATAGGTAGCGTCGTTCATCTGCTTGCGAGCTTCCTCAATGGTGACGCCCTTGCGAGCACGAAGTTCAGCAAACTTCTGAGCATAGGCCTCATGGCGCTCGTCAGTAGCAGGGTCTACTACAGTTGCACCTGGAACATCAATTTGCTCAGGATCGCCAAGAATAATGACCTTTGCAATACCTTCTGCAACAATCTTCTTTGCTGCATCAATGGTACGCTGGTCTTCGCCCTCTGGAAGAACAATAGTCTTTACGTCGGACTTAGCGGTTTCTTTCATACGGTCAAGAAACTTGCTCATGTGTCGTGCTCCAATCATATTTTGACATCTGTGCCTCGTTGAATTTTGCACTTCTCAACTTATTGTTTGTACAAAAGCCAGACACAAAAAGCCAAGAAATACATTTTCACACTAGTTGAACATTTTACGCCTAACGGCAGAGCTTTGCGCCCCGCATGACTCACTTTATGGCCACGTGTTAAAATGAGTGAAGTTTCACATACAAATCCTGCGCACTTAGGCGCACATGGAGGTTTACATGTCTATCAATCATGGTCTTCCTGCCGGTTTTAACCCCGACAACTACGATGTTATTGTTGTTGGAGCTGGCTATGCAGGCGCAGTTGTTGCTCGCCGTATGGCAGAAAACTGCAACTCAAAGGTAGCAATCTTTGAGCGCAGAAACCACATTGCCGGTAACGCTTACGATCGCCTTGATGACGCAGGCGTTCTTGTTCACGAGTACGGTCCACACATCTATCACACCATGAGTGACCGCGTTCACCAGTTCCTCTCGCGCTTTACCGAGTGGACTGACTACCAGCACAAAGTTCTGGCTAACATTAACGGCCAGCTGATGCCTGTTCCTTTTAATCACCAGTCTTTGAAGCTTGCCTTTGGAGAAGAGCGTGGCGAGAAACTCTATCAGAAGCTGGTTCTTACGTTTGGTGAGAACGTCAAAGTTCCTATCATGGAGCTTCGCGAGAAGAACGATCCAGATCTGGAAGAGATTGCCGACTACGTTTACGAGAACGTCTTCCTTCACTACACCATGAAGCAGTGGGGAAAGACTCCAGACCAGATTGACAAGTCCATCACAGGTCGCGTTCCAATCTTTGTCGGCGATGACGATCGTTATTTCCCAGGTGCAACGTATCAGGGCATGCCAAAAGAGGGCTACACCAAGCTCTTTGAAAACATGCTTGACCATGATTTGATTGATGTCTTTTTGGATGTTGACGTTCGTGACATCATGAAGCTCAGTGCTTCTAACATTAGTGTTTGCGAAAAACCATTTGTGGGAGAGGTAATCTACACCGGCCCTCTGGATGAGCTCTTCAACCTTGATCAGGGTGCCCTGCCATATCGTACGCTTGATATGCAGTTTGAGACGCTTGATCAAGATCAGTTCCAGCCTGTTGGCACTGTTAATTACACCACCAGCGAGGACTTTACTCGTATCACTGAGTTTAAGAACATGACTGGTCAGGTTCTTCCTGGTAAAACAACCATCATGCGTGAATACTCACACGCATATGTTCCAGAGAGTGGCCAGACCCCTTATTACGCTATTCTCGAGCCAGAAAATCAGGAGCTCTATCGCTCTTACAAGGAGCGCACTTCTGGCATTCTGAACTTCCACGCAGTTGGTCGTCTTGCTGAGTATCGTTACTACGATATGGATGGCGTTGTTGCTTCTGCTTTGGGACTTTCTGACGAGCTTATTGCTCATCAGGCATAGGGAGCTTGCATGAAAAAGACAATCACCTTTGGTATTCCATGCTATAACTCTTCTGAGTACATGGATCACTGTATTGAGTCTATTCTTGAGGGCTCTGATTACGCTGATGACGTGCAGATTGTTATTGTTGATGATGGTTCTGTAAAAGATGACACTGCTGCTAAGGCTGATGCATGGCAGGAGCGTTATCCAAACATCATCAAAGCGGTTCATCAAGAAAATGGCGGTCACGGCATTGCAGTTATGAAGGCCGTTTCTCATGCTGATGGTGTGTATTTCAAAAACATTGACTCAGATGACTGGGTAGATGGCGATGCTTTGAAGACCTTCCTTCAGCAGCTTCGTACCTTTATTGCCTCCGATAACCCTGTTGACCTGGTTCTTTCCAACTACGTTTACGAGCACGTTGAGGATAATACCCAGAACTTTGTAGATTATCGCGATGCGGTTCCTACCAACAAGATTATTGGTTGGGAAGAGATTGGCCGCTTCAAGCTGTCTCAGTACCTTTTGATGCATGCAATTACGTACCGCGTTGAGGTTCTGCGCTCTGCAAACATTCAGATGCCTGAACACACTTTCTATGTAGATAACGTCTATGCCTACGTTCCATTCCCTAAGGTAAAGACTATCTACTACGTTGACGTTGACCTGTATCGTTATTTCATTGGTCGAGACGATCAATCAGTTAACGAGAGGGTCTTAACAAGTCGCGTTGATCACTACTGGCGTGTTGCTCGTAATATGATGCACGCATATCACATCTACGACGATATCTCTTCTCCACGTCTTCAGACGTACATGATGAGCTACTTCACTATCATCATGGCAATCTGCTCTGTTTTCTCTAAGATGAGCGACCGCGAGGATGCCATGGATCAGCTGGAGGAGCTTTGGGATGAGCTTCGCGCTTACGATAAGAAGATGTACCGTAAGGCTCGCTATGGCCTTGTAGGTACCGCCACAAACCTTCCTGGCAAGATTGGTAAGACAGTCACTATCGGTGGTTACCGTGTAGCTCAGAAGGTTGTTAAGTTCAACTAAATAATTGAGCATAGCCAAAAAGAACAAACCCTCGTATCTAAGGTGATGCGAGGGTTTTCCTTTATCTTTAGAGGTGTTTTAATGCTTACGTCCCGCAAGGGCATGCTCTAGATAGTCATGATTACCGGTAAATTTAACTAGTTCACGAGAAAGCAAAGAAACGGGGAGTCCCACGATATTCTCGTAATCTCCTTGAATGCCCTGAACCAGATAGCGGCCATTTCCCTGGATGCCGTAAGCGCCGGCCTTGTCCATTGGCTCACCGGAGGCAACATAAGCAGCAATCTCATCTTCGGAGAGTTCAAAAAACGTGACGTCAGTGGTCTCCACAAACGTTACGGCAACAACAGAGGGAGCTCCGTCAGGAGAAGGAGACTTAAAAGCCTTGAAGCGGCGCAGGGCAACACCAGTGGATACATAGTGAGTCTGGCCAGAAAGCTTAGAGAGCATACGTTTTGCGTCCTCAGCATCTGCGGGCTTGCCAAAAACATGGCCGTCGTCTGTCCAGACAATGGTGTCTGCCGCAAGAACAATCTCATTATTGAGCTGCTCAAAGTTGGGCTGCTCCATGAGTTTATAGCACACTGCGATGGCTTTTTCTTGAGCCAAGCGCTTTACCAGCGCAAGGGGTTTCTCGTCATCTTTACGAGTTTCATCAATATCAGCAGGCATAACCTGTGGGTCTATTCCCATAGACTGCATAAGCTTAAGGCGCCTAGGGGATTGTGATGCAAGAATCATATGTGTTCCTATCATTTGAGGTTTTGCTGATACTGTACCCAAAAAAGAAGCCTGATAGGCGAGAAACCCATCAGGCTTACATGCTAAGAAAGAAAAGCTAAGCTAAAAACTAGTCAAGCTCAATAGCGGTGACTGGGCAGCCGTCGCAAGCCTCCTGTGCTGCGTCCTCTGCAGCCTCAGGAACCTCTTCCTCAATAGCGTGAGCAAGACCGTCGTCGCCGATCTCGAATACCTCAGGAGCAGTGCTCTCGCAGAGACCGCAACCGATGCAATCCTCATTAACTGTTGCCTTCATAATACATTCCTCTCCGTATCTCGAGCCCCTTACTCGAGTAATACTTATCTTGCATTCAAGAGTACTTGAGTGCAATGTATTTTTTACACGTTTCTTTGCTGTTATGCAACAACAAAGGCGCAGATAATTGAAAGAACATTACTTGAAGTAGTAAGTACACATCTGACCTGCATATATAAAAGGTTTAATTTTTAGGACAAATGCTCCAATTAGTACATCTGTCTTATTGGAGTGCTTTTATAGCTCTTTTTTGAGCATGATAATTTCGCTCGTTCTGTACTCTTCAACAAATCCATTCTTTAAAAACATCGTGACTGATGGATTGTCTATAGCAATATCATTGTAGAGCAGCTTAATGCCGTTCTGTTTAGCAGCGTCACAGAGCAGATTTAATCCAGTGCTGCCATAACCCTTTTTTCTAAATGGAGCATAAACTATGACATCTGCCATATAGAGATTTTGATCGCTATCGAGGTGATAAGCAATCTCTCCAACAAAATTATCGTTGCTATCTCTTAAATACCTGTAATAACGTTTATTCTCGTGCTTTGCAACCCAAAAATCATACCAGCCATGCCACACCTCTTTTGGGAAAGGAATAGTACCTCCCCAGGCATGGTTATATGACATTGTTTCCTCATCTGCCATCATTTTCTGACGAAACCAAAGGTCTTCTAAAGACGGTGTATAAAGGGTAATAGGGCTTTCGCTTTCTTCTTTCATCAGTAGATTTTCTAGTTCCTTCCTTGTCAGTTTTATCTCTGAAGAGAGATGAACGCTTTGAACTCCCAAATTTAAGTCCGTTTAAGCAGGCAAACGTTTTCCACATGGAAGGTCTGTGGAAATAGGTCTACTGGTGTGACACTCACAGGTTTGTATGATCCAATCTCAACAAAGCGCCTAAGGTCACGAGCAAGTGTTGCAGGATCACAAGAAACGTATGCAATAGCACGTGCAGGCTGCTTAGAAAGCTGCTGAATTACTTCAGGAGCAAGTCCTGCACGAGGAGGATCAACAATAATCACGTCAGCATCTGTATCAGGGAATTCTCTGCCTGCGTCTCCGCCTACTGCGTCAACGTTATCAAGCTTGGCCAGTTCAAGGTTACGACGTAGATCTCTAACTGCTGGACCATAGGCTTCAACAGCAGAAACAAATCCTGCACGCTTTGCTAGAGGAAGCGTGAAGGTTCCCGCTCCACAATAGAGGTCCATAGCCTCGTCATCTGGCTGAACATCCAAACCAGAAAGTACAAGCTCAACGAGTTTCTCGGCACCCTTGGTATTGACCTGGAAAAATGAAGGAGCAGAAAGCTGCATCTTCTGACCATCAATCAGCTCGCTCCATGAGCCGGTGCCACTTAGACGCTCGACGCCTACAACACGGCGCGCTTTACTAGGACCTTTGGTCATTACGCGAACAATACTTGTTGCTTTTACTGCGTCGCCTAAAACGCGAGCAACTTGCGCGCGTGGAAAGCCGCTTGGAGCGGTCCAGAGCGCCACTTCAAGCTCTTTAGTGCGTCTAGACACCCTGATGCCAATACGCTCTATATCAAGCTCGTGAGAGCCTGAGAGGTAGGAGAGAGCGCCGCTTACAGCGCCGACTGCCTTTTGGTTGCTTTTATCCAACAGCGGACAGTCTTTAATGCGAACAATATCTTGCCCGTTAGGCGCGTACATGCCTACCAGCGTTTTATTGCCGTTACGCTTAAATGCAAGTTCAATTTTGTTGCGGTATCCCCATGGCTCACCAGGGGAAACAATGTCTTTTACCAGTTCAGAGACATCATCGTGTGAAAAATGCCCAATGCGTTCAAGAGCAGAGACTACACCGTTGCGTTTCTCGACAAGTTGCTGTTCATAGACAATATTGCCCCAAGGAGTGGCACCCGTGAGCGCCACAAAGGGATTGGGATGGGGCTCTCTGAACGCAGATGCTTCCAAGACCTTTACAAGCTGACCGCGAGAAAACCTGTCTGTATCCTCGGTAATCTGTACACTGACGGTATCTCCAGAAACGGCGCCTCCAGAGATAAAGACTGTTTTACCTTCTGATGTATGAGCAATAGCGTCTGGACCATAGCTTATACGTTCAACATGTAAGGTGAGCTCAGACACTTAGTAGACCATTCCCATTGCCTCGCGAACCTCGTCGAGCGTGGTGTTAGCAATAACGTTTGCACAAGCGTTTCCGTCGTGGAGGATATCGCGAATAAGATCTGGCTGAGCTGCAAACTCTGCGCGCCTTTGACGAATTGGCTCAAAGTAGGTGTTAACGGCATCGATGACGTAAGCCTTAAGCGCTCCACCGCCGCCCATGCCAATCTCGTCAGCAATCTCTCTTGGATCACGACCAGTACAAATACCAGCAGTGGTAAGCAGCGCTGAGACTCCAGGACGGTTGTCTGGGTCAAAGGTAATCATGCGCTCGGAGTCAGTCTTGGACTTCTTGATGAGCTTGGCAGTTTCTTCAGCTGTCATAGAAAGCGAGATAGCGTTGCCGTAAGACTTGCTCATCTTGCGACCATCAAGACCAGGAATCAATGGGGTAGAGGTGAGAAGACCAGAAACCTCCGGGAATACCTTTCTGTAGCGCTCGTTAAAGCGACGAGCAATCTTAGAAGTAATCTCAATGTGAGGTAGCTGGTCACGACCAACAGGAACAATATTTCCTTTGCAGAAAAGAATGTCGCATGCTTGGTGCACAGGATACGTGAGGAGAAGGCCTGTAAGAGCATGGCCAGATGCTTCCTGCTCTGCCTTAACAGTTGGATTTCTATGTAGCTCAGACTCGGTAACAAGCGAGAGGAACGGTAGCATAAGCTGATTAAGAGCTGGAACTGCAGAATGCGTGAAAATCATAGTCTTTTCTGGATCAATTCCGCAGGCCAGATAATCAATAACCATATTGTAGACATTGTCTGCAATATGCTCAGTGGTATCTCTGTCTGTAATAACCTGGTAGTCAGCAATAATAATATTGGTATGAACACCAAGATTTTGGAGTCTTACGCGCTCAACAATAGTGCCAAAGTAATGGCCAAGGTGGAGTCTTCCAGTAGGACGGTCACCAGTAAGCATGTTGTACTTTCCTGCATGCTCGGCTAAATCCGCCTGGATTTCATCAGAACGGCGAACAGCTGCTTCATAACTGCCTTCATTTGGCATACTGACTCCTTGAAGTAAATTAATGCGTGAACTAAGTAAGTTTACCGCATTCCAAGCTATGGTTTAAATAATGAGTTAATAATCGCTGGAAACGATACGCCGACTTTCGCCGGCGTATCTAACAAGGATGCTTCAATTGAAAGCCTACGTTTTAGTTGTTTATCAATCTTCATTACTAGCCCCTTTCGTTTGACAGCATCCTTGTGTTATCAATTTGCTTTTTATAACTGCTTTATTAACTAAAGCAATAATTACAGTCATAAGTATCAAGATGAAGGTCCATAGAAGCGTTTCGAGACAAACTTCAAAATACGAAATTCTTCCAGACTTAAATACATCTGTGGTAGGGAAGATTTCTAAGGCTCCCACTATTGACTTAGAATCCAAATACGTGAGTGGTATCCATTTGATAATTGACTGTTGAAAGTCTCGAGTTAAGAAATATTTTGGATAAAACGGGATGCATAACAAGGTTAAGACTATTAGAAGAGAAATAGTTGGCTCTTTAGAAATAGTCAATAGCAATTCATAGAAGGTGATGACTAGAATTGAAAATAAGAAAATGAGTATAAGCTGTGATGTGATTACTTGAAGTGCGGACGAATAAATAATTTCGCCACCTCTTCTAAATACTACAGGGTAATCTGGTTGTCCTAAACCATTACGAATCAGTGCATATAAGAGTAATGGCGCAATAGAAATAGCGAACGAGATAATACCTGTGAGAAGAATAGATAGGCATTTTGATATATGAAATCTTACAAAGGTTAGTTGCTTATTTCCCAATAGTTTATTTCTATGACTATTTTTTGCAGCGATGAATGAAAATATACCGATAGCCGCATAGATGGCTAATGGTGTTCTATTTAAAAACAGAGACGCCATCATTTCAATCAAAGGGTATTGTTGTACGTCTTTATAGAGTGCGCTATTTCCCAATCGCAAAAGATGCTCATAGTATAGTTGCTTAGCCTGCAAATCGTATATGGATTCTGCTGTTCGAAGCCCATTTTGCGCGTCTTCTAGTTGGTTATTTAAGAAATCTAAGTATCTTTGTACAAAATCTAAACTATCCTGACTGTTTGCCAGAGCATAGGTTATAGAGAGTTTTTTATCCAATTCAATCAAAATATCGTTAGAAATTCGTTGTTCTATTCCATTTTCGTATTCTCTCTTGTAATTTAAATAAGTTTCATTAAAAACTTCACGCAAATTCCAGTCTAAAAACCAGTTAGACATAGATGGTTGAATAAGAATAGAAGAAAAATAAACTGTTAAGACACATATTACTAGCCATGTAAAAGGGTGTTTTAACAACAGCTTTATATTAGATGTTAGGTGCCACATATAAGCTCCTTATTCAGCTGAGCAGTCAAACAACTTGTGATATAAAGACCTCGATTCTTTGCATGTATTTACTTGCTGTAGCGTTTTGTTTTTTATGAATACAAAGGAGTTGCACACTCTATCTAATTCTTCTGGCAAGTGAGAGGAAATGATAACGCAGGCACCATGCTCTGCCAGTGTTTGAATTAGATGTGAACTATACTCTGCATGTTGTATATCAAGTGCGTTGAGCGGTTCATCTAAGAGAATGTAAGGTGAGTGCGAAACAAAGGCCATAGCAAGCTGTAGTTGCATTTTCATTCCCTGAGAGAATTTGCTAATTCTTTGAGATTTTAGATTTAATGCGTCGAGCATTTTAAGGGGAGTGTCAAGATCAGCCTCTGATCTCCATATCTTTTTGACAAGTTCCAGGTGGAATTTTCCATCCATTGTTGGATATAAAATTGAATTATCTTCAGGTGAGTAATAGATCTTTTGAGCATAAATATCTGTATCGATAATTGATATTTCATCACAAGTTATTGCTCCTGATTTTAGTAAACCGATATCCCCATTTAGAGTTTTTAGCAGGGTACTCTTTCCAAAGCCATTTGGAGCCATAAGTCCGTAGACTCTCCCTGGCTTAAATGAAAAGGTAACATTGTTCAAGATGACATTGTCTTTATAGCCTATTGAAACATCATTGAGATTAAGCATTTTTTATTCCACCCACTAAGTCTGCTTGTAATAATTTTCTGAGTTTATTGATTCCGATAGTTATGAAAATAATTAAAACAGCCCATAGCATGAATATGAGTAACCCATATAAAGGTTGAGGTTGAGCATAGTCAATCTTGTTTGTAAAAAATTGAACATCTCCAACAAAGCCGACTATTGCACCAATATCCAAATAACCAATAGGGAGGTACTCAATCCACCCTAAAAGTAAATGGTGTGAAGAATGGTCTATTGCAAAGATAGATGAACAAATTACAAGCAAATAGAGAACTAGAGGAATAAGAAACTTACGGGTAATAGAGAATGCACAGATTAAAACTAAGGAGACAAACATGTTTGTTACCGCGGTATATGTAACAGACCATACGGCACACTGGAGAGCATTTGAAGTGTAAATGGTTCCTGCCTGAACTAGAACAACAGGGTAAGAAGTTAATCCAATTCCGTTACGTATCAATTCAATGGTAAACAAAGGAATATATGAGCAGAGACAGATGCTGGAAGCAATAATCGCAGATGCGCTAATACATCCAAAAAGACGCTGCAGGTAAGGTATTTGATCTTTTCCTAGAAGTTTTTCTCGAGAAGTGATTTGTGCTAAAGCAATGAAGGTTCCAATTGCTGGCAGAAATCTCAAAACAACAGGCAATCTATTTATTGAGTATGAAATTGAATGTATAGCTGGTAATTTACTTTCAGTTTCGTATTGATTACTTAATGGAACTTGCTGCATCTTTTGAGAAAATGCTTCCTGAGCTAAATAATAAAAGTCAGTATCATAAAGTCTAAAAGCTAAGCTGTTTGATGACACGAATGAATAGTAGGTTAAGCTTGCTTGATAGAATTTCTCGCTTGTTGTGGCAAGCTTAATATTTCCTAACAGCTCTATTTGCTTTTCAAGAGTTTTGAAGTTTTCCGATGAGCGCTGATCAGAGTCATAACTTTCCGCTTGTTTGACAAGATAGTCGTATTCATCGCTTACAACACCATTTCGAGCAAAATTTATGCTGTATGTATCTAGATTTGTAAAAACCGGAATTAGTAAAAGAGCCGCAAAAATACAGGTAGCAAGCCATAACAAAGGTTGCCTAATAGCTGTTTTGATAAGACTTTTGCAATACCACATATCTCCTCCTCAGATGAGAAAAGATAGGTGCTATTTTGTAAGAACTTTACTCTTATTTGTAATTTTTTACAATATATATTATTTTGGTAAAAGATTATCTAAGTAGAGGTATTTAACATCTACTGTTTTCCAAGCTTTTTGCGTTCAAGGGCACGAGCAATGAGAATTTGTTTGCGCAGCTCTGGAATCTTTTTTGCATCCATAGCAGGAGTATCGGCAAGCTTGTAAGGAATGCCTAGCTCTTCATATTTTTTTACGCCCATCACGTGATAGGGAAGTACGTCTAATCCAATAACATTATCCCAGTGAGCAATAATCCTACCAACACCAGCAAGTTCTTCTGCTGAATCAGTAATTTCAGGTACTACAACATGTCTGATAAGAACTTTAATACCCCTACGGTTGAGCTCATCACCAAACGCAAGCGGTCTTTCTGAGCCAACTTCACAAAGACTTATGTGGCCCTTTGGATCAGAGTGTTTGATATCAAGAAGCACTAAATCAGTGTTATCAAGCACGCGTTCAAATTTCTCTGGAGTATCTGGATTGTAGGCAACACCAGAAGAATCAAGACAAGTATGGATACGCCCACGAGGGTCATTATGCGCTGCCTCAAAAAGAGCTCCAACAAACTCTGGTTGGGCGAGTGGTTCGCCACCAGTAGCCGTAATTCCACCGTTTCTATAAAAAGCTCTATTGCGGTTAAAAGTGGCAAGAATTTCTTTTACTGATTTTTCTGTTCCAATACCAAATTGCCAGGTATCGGGGTTATGACAATAGGCGCAGCGCATGGGACACCCCTGGGTAAATACAACCAGGCGAGTTCCAGGGCCATCTACAGTACCAAAGGTCTCAATAGAGTGGACCCGCCCACAAACTGTGAGCGGGTCATTGAGATCCATGTGAGTATCAGAACAAGACATGGACAAGAAATCCTTAGAGAGCGTCGTGGAAGGTACGAGAAATAACGTCGTCCTGCTGCTCTTTGGTAAGGGAGTTGAACTTAACGGCGTAACCAGAAACGCGAATGGTTAGCTGTGGATACTTCTCTGGATGTGCCTGAGCATCAAGAAGCGTGTCCTTAGTAAATACGTTAACGTTGAGGTGATGACCGCCCTTCTCGGCATAGCCATCAATCATGTTTACCAGGTTGTCAATCTGCTCGGAAGCTACTTCGTTGGACTTCATGTGGTTCTCCTTACGAGTTTGTTGACGAGAAGAGACGTGTAGATAGATCTTCTCGCCAGGGCTTGTTATTTACGATCCTCAGCACCTTCAGCTGCGGATGGATCTGCCTCACAGGCGCAGTCAATCTTGTTCTCAATCTGAATGTCAAGATTCATGTCAGAGAAGTCGATGTGGTCAAGGTTAAGCTCACTGCCGTGGAAGTAGACATCGGAGCCCTTACCAAGAGCGTTAGGAATGATTGAGAAGGTATTGGAAATACCGTCCTGTGCGTCGTTGAATGGAAGCTTAGCAACGGAGGCTAGAGATGCAACCGCGCCATGAGTGTCACGTCGGTGCATTGGGTTAGCACCAGGAGCAAAAGGAACACCAGCACGACGACCATCAGGGGTGTTGCCGGTAGCTTTACCATACACAACGTTAGAGGTAATGGTCAGAATAGAAGTGGTTGGGACGGAATCGCGGTAGGTGTGGTTCTGACGAATCATCTTCATGAAGATCTCAACGATGTCATGAGCAATAGTGTCAACGCGGTCATCATCGTTACCGTATTTAGGGAAGTCTCCTTCAATAATGTAATCGGTGACAAGACCAGTCTCATCGCGGACAACCCTTACCTTTGCGTACTTGATTGCAGAGAGGGAGTCAGCAACAACAGAAAGTCCTGCAATGCCTGTTGCAAACCAACGATGAACGTGCTCATCGTGTAAAGCCATTTGGATGCGTTCATAGCTGTACTTATCATGCATGTAGTGAATTGCATTAAGAGCGTTGACGTAAACGCCCGCAAGCCAGCGCATCATGTCCATATACTTAGAGAAGACATCGTCGTAATCAAGGTACTCGCCTTCAACCGCACGGTACTTAGGACCAATCTGCTCGCCGGTCTTCTCGTCACGACCACCATTGATTGCGTAAAGAAGGCATTTAGCAAGGTTTGCACGAGCGCCAAAGAACTGCATCTCTTTACCAATGCGCATGGAGCTGACGCAGCAAGCAATTGCGTAGTCATCGCCATGATAAACGCGCATAAGATCATCGTTTTCATACTGGATGGAGCTGGTGGTAATAGAAATCTTTGCGCAGTAACGTTTGAAGCCTACAGGAAGTTTGGTAGACCACAAAACGGTCAGGTTAGGCTCAGGGCTGGTACCCATGTTTTCAAGCGTGTGGAGCCAGCGGAAGCTGGACTTGGTAACCATGGAGCGGCCATCAATGCCAATGCCACCAATGGACTCAGTGACCCACTGAGGATCTCCGGAGAAGAGCTCGTTGTATTCAGGGGTACGGGCAAACTTGACCATACGAAGCTTCATAACCAGGTGGTCAACAATCTCCTGAATCTCAGATTCAGTGAAGGTACCACGAGCAAGATCGCGCTCTGCATAGATGTCCAAGAAGGTGGTGTTGCGACCAATGGACATTGCAGCGCCATTCTGCTCTTTTACAGCGGCAAGGTAACCCAGGTAGAGCCACTGAACAGCCTCTTTGAAGTTCTCAGCAGGACGGCTCAAATCAAAGCCGTAAATCTCACCAAGCTGCTTAAGCTCTTTGAGCGCACGAATCTGCTCAGAGAGTTCTTCGCGATGACGAATGGTCTTCTCGTCCATGACTGTGCCGGTGCCATTTTTCTGATTTGTCTTATCGGCAATCAGAGCGTCAACACCATAGAGAGCAACACGACGATAGTCGCCGATAATGCGGCCACGGCCATATGCGTCAGGCAGGCCGGTGATGATGTGGGAGTGGCGGCATTTACGCATGTCCTCGGTGTAGACATCAAAAACGCCAGCGTTGTGAGTTTTGCGACGATAGGTGTAGAAGTTAACAATCTCTGGGTCAACCTCGTAGCCATATGCCTTGCAGGCAGCCATTGCCATACGAATGCCACCGTCTACCATAAGGGCGCGCTTAAGTGGCTTGTCCGTTTGAAGGCCAACAATCTGCTCAAGTGGCTTCTCAATGTAGCCAGCCTCGTGGGAAGTGATAGTGGAGACCTGCTTGGTATCCATATCAAGTACGCCACCGTTTGCGGTTTCTTGCGCAAAGAGATCCATAACATCCGCCCAAAGCTTTGTAGTAGCCTCAGTTGGACCAGCGAGGAAGGAATCATCGCCATCGTAAGGGGTGTAATTCCTTTGAATGAAGTCTCGGACGTCAATTGCTTTTTGCCAGTTACCACCGACAAAGCCGTCCCAAGCCTCCTGTGCTGGTGTTTCCTGCATAACACACTCCTTTTTACATGGATTTTTGAGTCCATGTTCATGCTGAGCGTGTTGAGTGGAGCATGGCCGCTCAGCAGTTTACAAATAGCAATCTTGAGACTAATTTTGACAGCAGGTATGTCTTTGGACAAATGAAGTCAAATATTAGTTGCGACCTCTAACTTTACTCAATATGTAGTGCCAAACAAGCGACAAATACGCAATATTTTGACAAGTTAGAAATGGTTTACATTTGCGCAGGTCAGAAATTTGCTAAAAAGAAAACTATATAAAAATTGTTGAGAATTAGTCACATTTATTGCGACAGGTGTCTGTTTCTTCTCCAAATGTCCACAAAAATGTTGTTATTCTTAACTGGAGGGAGGCTTCATGGATACTGTGGCATTAGAAAAACAACGTTTGCGAGAAGAACGTCTTGCAGCAAGAGAAACTCTTTCTGAGAAAGAGAGAACTGTGCTTGATGACTGCATTACTCAGAAACTTCTTGCGACCCCTGAATATGCAGAGGCAACTACTGTTTTAACGTATGTTTCTGTTTCATCTGAAGTTTCTACCAGGATGTTTATTGAGCACGCTCTACGCGATGGAAAAACGGTGGCGGTGCCTCGTTGTCTACCTGGACATTGTTTAGAGTTTGTTGCCATCGCTTCATTGGAACAGCTGGTAGCGGCACCATTTAACTTGTTAGAACCAGCAAAAGAGCTACCTGCTTTAACTGAGGGCCAGATGAACAATGCGATTTGCATTGTTCCAGCGCTTCTTGTTGATACAAAGGGATATCGTCTGGGTTATGGTGCTGGTTTTTATGACCGGTTCTTGTCTACGTACCCTGGTAAGAAAATTTGTCTTGCTTACCAGCAAAATTTGAGCCGAGAAATGCTTCCTCATACAGCATTTGATGTTGCCGTAGATATGGTGATAACCGAGTTAGATGTACTTACGTGTGCATAAAAAACCTGCTGCAACGGCAAAGTTACAGCAGGTTTGCGTTTCTCGCCAAATGTTTATAAGCAACTGGCTATGCTTCATCTTTGAGATGAGCCGCCATCAGTTGGATTGCTTCTCTGTAGCTGTCAATTCCTTTACCAGCAACTGTAGCAAAGCATGCATCTTTTATATAAGAAATGTGTCTAAAGTCTTCTCTGGTAGAGATATCTGTAAGGTGCACCTCAATCATGGGAATTTGTACCGCTAGTGCTGCGTCGAGCAGGGCAACTGAGGTGTGCGTATAGGCAGCAGGATTGATGATAACGCCATCATAGCTACCCAGTGCATCCTGAATTGCATCAACTAAATCGCCCTCGTGGTTTGATTGATAGCAAACGCAATCCGAGAAACCTTGAGACTGCGCCTCTGCTTTACAGGCCTCAATAAGGGTTCTGTAGTCAGCTTTTCCGTAAATCTCTGGCTCACGAATACCCAACATGTTGATGTTTGGGCCATTAATGATGAGAAGGCGAGGAGCTTCGAGGTCATCCTCATAGTCATCTTCAAAGTCGTCTGCGTCTAAACCAGAAACAAGGCCGTCAAAGTCTTCTTCATCCTGATCAAGAGTACTTTTTTGAGCTAGCAGAGAGATTAGCTCGTCCACCTCTTCATTGTGTTGAGCTGGGTTATCTGAGCGCTTCTCGTCTAACGAACAAAAAGTCTTTTCTGGCTCACCCAAAATACAATTAAGGGCATCGTTTACCTGACAGACAAGATTGGGTCCAAAAACTACCTCAAGGCCGTTTGATCCCTTTCCTACAATGCCAAGAACGCCAGTGGCAGTGGCTAACTGTTCATGGTCGATAAGCGTCATATCATCAATAGAAAGACGAAGTCGCGTCATGCATACTTCGTTGTGCGTTAAGTTTTTTGAACCGCCTATTGCATTAAGAATCTCGTGAGCAATAGCATTGCTGTCCATTGGATATCTCCCCAAATACGACCAAACATCAAATACTTAACTGTTTGACTGGACGTAACATCCTTGAAGTTTTCTGAAAACAAACCTACGAAGTATAAGTATAGGGGCTTTAACGTGCCTATATCCAAAGTCTCTTGACCGTCCGGTGAACGGTTGAAAAATAACTGTAAACGTTTTCTGTTATTTAAATGCTGTGGCGAGAAGACCTTTGGCATCTGCGTCGGGACTACCAAGACAAGAAAAAGTTATATCTGCCCATGCTTCATAGAGAGGCAACCGCTCTGCAGCAAGCTCTTGTATGCCAACACTTTGTGAGAGAGGTCTTCCTGCAATAGCCAATTGCTCAAGGGGACGGGTCAGATAGACTAGCTTTCCATTTTGACGGAGGAGCTGGTAGTTTGAAGGGGTGACAACTACGCCGCCTCCGCAAGATATCATTACACCGCTCATGCTAGAAATCTCTTGTATTACCTCATGCTCTAGACGTCTAAAAGCTTTTTCTCCGTGTGTTTGTAGATAGGTTGACGCGTCACAATGAGCTTTCTGTTTGATGAGAAGATCTGTGTCTATCCAGGAGCGATTAAGGAGTTTTGCTAGGGCTTCTCCCGTAGAAGTCTTTCCAACTCCTGGCATGCCAATAAGCACAATGTTTTCTTTTGAGGCATGGAGCTCACGCGAGATATTTTCTATCTGAGAGTCTGATGCTTCTTGGCTTAAAAAGAGTGAGCTGGCCTTAGACGCTTGAGCTACCAGCATTTTTAAGCCATTTGCATTGAGTATTCCGAGGCTTTCTGCATCTAAAAGAAGCTGAGAGCGTAGCGGATTATAGATAAGATCAATCACGCATTGCAGGGAAGTAAATGAAGCTAGCTCCTCTTTGGCAAGAGGGGAGACGTCATCGTGAGGAGACATTCCTACTGGCGTTGCATTGACGAGAAGATCAGCGTCATAGTGGAGTTTAAGCTGGTCGTAGGAAATTGTGCAGTCAACGTATGTTGAACTTACATGAGGGTTTCTGGAGACTCCCACAACATACGCGCCGCCTTTTTTAAGCGCATAGCAAACTGCCTGGCCAGCACCACCAAATGCTCCCAAAACGATTACTTTCTTGTGGCTCAAGTTGACCTTGAGGCTTTTAACCAGATACTCAAAGCCATACACATCTGTGTTGTCTGCTGCTATGTGTCCATTCGCTTCTTTTATCAGTGTATTTGCTGCTCCTATAGCTTGAGCATCCTCAGAAACTGAGTCCGCAAGAGCGTAGGCATTCTTTTTGTAAGGGATGGTAACGTTCAAACCACGCCAAGGTTGGCCTTTAAGAAAGTCCTTTAGCTCCAAAGCGGAAAGCTCATGAAGCTGGTAGGGAAATGACCCCAACTTTTCATGAATTTCTGCCGACCAGCTATGAGAGAGTTTCTCGCCAATAAGCCCAAAAGGAGCAAGAGGAGCAAGAGGAGCAAGAGGAGCTGTAGGGCTACTTGAGGTTTGTTGCTCAGTTTTAGAGCTCATGAGATGACTCCTGAACTGCTTTTGCAGCGTTCATCAAAACCTCAAGTAACTCTAAAGCATACGGTTCAAGTTCTGGAGAAACAGAGGTTTTAACCTGGTCTTTTTTGACATCTTCTCGTGAGGAATCTAGAACAGAGAGTCCATGTTCTTTCTTATAAGCACCAATCTGTTTGGCAACTGCAAGTCTTTGCTCAAACAGGGCAAAGACTTGTGCATCAATCAAATCTATTTCCTGGCGAAGCGTCTCTAACTGATTAGTCATTGTGATATCCGTTCTGCTCAGAGGGCCAGGAATACAAAGTATCGAGAAGAGCTAGTGCAAATGCGCTTTCAACGCAGGGAACCGCACGCAAAACTGCAGTTACGTCATGTCTGCCTTGAACCACAAGCTGCTCTGGTTCCATAGTTTGAAGGTTAACTGAATGTTGAGGAAGTCCAATGCTCGAGATAGGTTTTAATGCACACCTAAACCAGATAGGAGCTCCTGTTGAGATTCCACCCAGAATTCCTCCCGCATGATTGGTGGTTGGTACAACGGAGTCGTTACGCACTTCGTAAGCATCATTGTTTTCGGAGCCAAGTAAATTGGCAATATCCATACCGCTGCCAAATTCTATGGCTTTAACAGCGGGAACACCAAAGACTGCGGCAGAGATGGTATTTTCAAGCCCATGGAAATGAGGACATCCTATACCTGCAGGTACGCCTATTGCCGCACATTCTATGATGCCGCCAACAGTATTTTTCTCTGAGCGCAGTTGTGTAAGGAGCGTGCGGGTTTTCTCGCCAGCTTGAGCATCGAGGAAGGGAAGTGCTTGAGGGTTAGCTTGTAGCAGCTGATCCATTTGGCGAGCAAGCTGCTTGTTGGCCTCAAGTGAGTTGTCTACAAGCTCAAGGGGAGTATCGTTGATGTTCTTTATTTTGAACACATGAGCCGCAATGGAGATGCCCTGAGCACGTAAAATCTGGAGCGCTATGCCTCCCGCAATACAAAGAGGGGCCGTTAAGCGAGCGGAAAAATGTCCTCCACCCGTTTGTTTATAGGAGTCTCCCCATTTTGCCCAGGCAGAAAAATCGGCATGTCCTGGTCGTGGAACAAGCTTTGTAGCTGCGTAATCTTGTGGCCGAACGTTAGTGTTAGGCAGCTCCACCGTGAGCGGGGAGCCATCTATAATGCCCTCTGCTGAAATTCCAGAGATAAACTGTGGATTGTCAGTCTCTTTGCGCGGAGTATCCCATGGATGCGACGGAGATCTTCTTTGAAGAAATGTCTTGAGAGCTGCAAAATCAACGGTAAAACCAGCAGGTAAACCTTCAATGGTGCAGCCGATTTTTGGAGCATGAGACTCGCCAAAAATAGATACTTTTACTGTTGTCCCAAAAGTTGAGGTCATCATTTATGACTCCATACTGTGGCAGACGCCACAGAGCTGCTTAAAGTGGTCAAAGAAAAGCGGATACGACTTATTGATTGCCTCGGCGCGGGTGATGACAACAGGACCTGTTGCATATGAAGCTAAGATAGTTGCCATCATTACAATACGATGATCATTGCATGAGTCCACAACGCAGCTGATGGGCTGTTTTCCTCCCGTGATAATAAGCTCCGTTTGATCTTCAGAGAGCTCAACGGTCACATCAAATGCCCTAAGTGTGCTGCAGATGCTTTGGACACGATCGGACTCTTTGAGGCGCAGGCGCTGAATGTTTGTGAGCTTGCTAGTTCCAGGAATAAACGCAGATAGCGCAGCAAGTACTGGAGCAAGGTCACACACTTCGGAGACAGAAATAGTAAACGGACGCAGGTGATCCATCATACAGGCTGCGCCTTTTTGCTGGCGAGAAACACGTGCGCCCACAAGCGATAACGCGGCCAAAATAGCCCTGTCTCCCTGGACGCTTTGCATAGAGAGTCCTGTGACCTCTATACCTTGACCAATGGCTCCTGCGGCAAGCCACGGAGCGGCGTTTGACCAATCTCCCTCAATTGAATAAACGCCTGGACAGACATAGTGTTGCGGTTCAATGGTATAGGTGGTCCTCGAGGCATCAAACGTGGCGGTAACGCCAAAATCTTGCATGACTTGTTTGGTTATAGCCAAATAGTCTTTTGACTGGATAGGTCCTGTAATTTGAATAGTTGAAGAGTTGCTCAACAAAGGTAAAGACAGCAAAAGCCCAGATATAAATTGAGAAGAAATATCTCCTGGTAGCTCAAACGAACCACTCGTAAGCTGACCTGAAACCTCAAGGAACTTCTCGTCCAACCAGGTAAAAGACATGCCATGAGCAGAAAGCTCTGAAATAAATGGATCAAGAGGTCGTGAGAAGAGTCTTTCTTCTGCAGAAATTGTGGCGTTTATGTTCAGCGCGCCCAGAAGGGGGAGTAAAAATCTGAGCGTGGTGCCAGATTCTTTACAGTTAAGCTGCACGCTTTGAGGGCGATTTTGCTCTTTTGCAGGGACAACCCTAAATCCCTGTTTAGTCCTAGCGATAGTTGTGCCTAAAGCTTTAAGACAATCAACGGTTACTTGAATGTCCTCTGAGATGTAAGGACAGGTAATGTTTGTAGTACCGTTTGCAAATGAAGCACAGATGAGCGCCCGATGAGCGCATGATTTGGACGGGATTGCCTCTACCGTTCCAAATAAATCATGAGGTGTTATTGAAACATCCATACTGTGTACGCTCCGTATCTAATTCTTTGATGTAAGAATACCGCAGTTGAGCGTGAGAGAAGGATATGGTTAAAATGTTTGAAGATTAAAGGAGGAAGCAAGTGAATAAGCCTTTTAGTGCCGTAACTCAGGTTTTACGTGGTTATACATACAATCAGGTTAAAGCTGTAGTTGAGGTTCTTGTTGATTCTCCTGTACATAACGTTGAAGTAACTATGAATACGCCAGAAGCTGCTGTGTTGATTCAGAAACTATCAAGTGAATATGGCTCTGATATCAATATTGGCGCCGGTACAGTGCTTACTCTTGAAGAGTTACACATTGTCCGTAAAGCTGGTGCTACATTTGTTTTAGCTCCAACACTGCTCTCTGAAGAGATGTTTGACTACTGCAAAGAGCATGAGATCTTGAGTGTTCCGGGAGCGTTTACGCCAACAGAGATTGCTCATGCATTTGCCCTTGGTGCTGACATTGTCAAAGTATTCCCAGCAAATGAGGTTGGCTATGGGTATGCTAAAAAAGTTTGCGAGCCTCTAGGAAACTTACCTCTTATGGCTGTTGGTGGCGTTACAACAGACAATATTGCTGAAGTATTTGCTGGTGGATATGCCTATGTGGGAACTGCAAATGGCATCTTCAACAAAAATGACATCTTAGCTGAAGATAAGACTGCCCTAAAACAGTCAGTACGTAAGCTTGCAGAAGAGTTAAAGCGTTTAGGCGTTAGTCTTCTTTTGCCGACTCAATAAGTTGTTTAAGCTCTGTAAATGACTTGCGCTCTATGCGTACATCACCAATACCGTAGATGAGTGCCACATCAATAGAATCCACATGGCTTTTCTTGTCATGAAGTGCCGTAGAATAAAGCTCTTCTACATCAAATGATGTGCTGGTAGGAAGCTCATAAGACTGCGTAAGCTCAGCGATGCTCTTTGCGTCTTCATAAGAACAAAGACCAAGTTTGAAGCAGGCTTTTGCCATCATGGCCGTTCCAGCAGCAACACAGGAACCGTGTCCAAGCTCAAAGTTGCTAAGCGTCTCAATAGCATGGCCAAGTGTGTGGCCCAGATTGAGCAGTTTTCTTGATCCTGTTTCTTTGAAGTCTGCTTCAACAACTGATTTCTTTATTTCAATGCATGCTTGAATGAGCTCTTGTCTATGCGATATATCGATGACCTGCATGGGGTTTCTCGCCAAAGAGATTTTATTGAAGAGATCCTGCCCGGAAAGTACACCGTATTTAATGAGTTCTCCGCAGCTATCCTGCAAAAGTAACGCGGGAATAGAATTCAGCAGCTCAAGGTCAACAATAACTGCCCTGGGGTTATAGAAGGCACCAACAAGATTTTTTCCAAAAGGCAGGTCAATGGCGGTCTTTCCACCAATTGAAGAGTCAATCATGGCCAAAAGCGAGGTAGGGATGTGTACGAGCACGCAACCGCGCATGTAGGTAGCCGCAACAAATCCTGCAAGGTCTCCGATGACTCCACCGCCAAGGCCAACCACAATGTCTTCTCGTGTAAAACGATGTTCTGCAAGAATGCTTACCAGCTTTTGATACGACTCAAATGATTTTGCGTGCTCACCTGTGGACACTGTGGCAGTGGTAACAGAGTAGCCAGCTGACTCTAACGAGGCGAGAAGTTCTGCGCCATAGAGCTTGTTCAAATCTGGATGAGTGACCAAAAGAATCTTTGAACCTGATGTGTGCGAGCGAATGAGCTTACCGGCTTGTGCAAGCAAGTGATGTCCTACATAGATTTGATATGAGTCAGATGTTAGGTCAACAGAAATAGTATTCATGAGCTCCTCAATTGCTGGTTAGCTTCATTTTAGCATGGGAAAATACTAGAAGAAAATTACGCAAACCGTTACAAAAGGCAGTAAGTAGGCTGGGGTATACTTATGCACCATGACTCCGTAGCTCAGTGGATTAGAGCGTTTGCCTCCGGAGCAAAAGGTCGTGGGTTCGAAACCCACCGGGGTCACCACATGCAAAAAGCCGGCCATCACTGACTGGAGATTGTTTATATGTCATTGCAGGGTACTGAAGGCAAGACAAGAGTGCGTTTAGAAGAAACGTATGAAGGCCTGACATCAAAAGAAGTTGCAGAAAGAGTTTCTGCAGGTAAAGTTAACACTAATACAGACGTCAAAACTAAATCTATTGCTCAGATTATTGCAGAGCACAGCCTTACGCTCTTTAACATAGTTAATGTTTTGATGGCGCTCCTTGTTGTTGTAACGGGACAGTACAGAAATGCGCTTTTCATGAGCGTAGTTCTTGCAAACCTGGTCATTGGCATTGTGCAAGAGATTCGTGCAAAACGTATGATTGACCGACTGTCTCTAATGACGGCTCAGAGTGTTTGTGTCATTCGTGATGGCAAAGATACCTTCATCAAACCTGACGAGCTTGTCATTGACGATCTTGTGCGCTTAAAGACAGGCGATCAAATTCCTGCTGACAGCATTCTTGTGTCAGAGCACGTAAGCGTTGACGAAAGCCTTCTAACTGGTGAGGCAGAGCCTGTGCAAAAAACCGCAGGAGATGAGCTACTTTCGGGCAGTTTTGTCGAGAGAGGCAGTCTTGTTGGTAAGGTTTGTCGCGTAGGCCAGGAAGGCTACGCTGCACGTATTAACGCGGAAGCAAAGTTTGTTAAAGAGATCAACTCAGAGATTCTTACCACCATTAAGTCGATCATCCGTGCAGGCTCTATTGCGCTGATTCCGCTGGGTATTGGCCTGTTTGTTCGTACGTATTTTATCGGCCATGCCGATTTAAATGAAGCACTTCTTTCGATGATTGCTGCTGTTATTGGCATGATTCCTCAAGGACTTGTTCTTCTAACCAGCTCGGTGCTTGCTATTGCAACTATTAGGCTTGGCCAGAAGAATGTTTTGGTTCAGCAGCAATACTGTATTGAAACGCTGGCACGCGTAGATACTCTTTGTTTGGACAAGACAGGTACTATCACCACGGGAAACATGGAAGTTGCTCGTGTTCTGGATGCTTCGTTTAAGCCAATTACTGAGGCTGCGGGTGCTCTGCAAGCGGCTGTAAACGTTGTCGGCGCAAATAAAGATGATGCCAACGACACGGCTACAGCAATTCTTGCGTATGCATCCAAGCAGGGGATTCAAAGCAAGCGTCCTTCTCGCGTTGTGGCGTTTTCTTCCAAGCGAAAGTACTCTGGCTGTGTGACTGAGGACGGAGAGGCTTTTGTTATCGGTGCTGCTCAGTTTGTGCTTGGTTCTGAGGCGGCAGATGTAATTGCAGGCTCCGATGCCTTTGCATCCATTGAACGCGTGCTGGTTGCCTGCCGTGTTGACGGCTTTGATCAAAACGACGCATTGCAGGGAACACCTCAGCTCCTGGGTTATGTGGTGCTCAGGGACCAGATTAGAGAGACCGCTCCACAAACCATTGCGTACTTCCTTGAGCAAGGCGTTGATCTGCGTGTTATTTCGGGCGACGACCCTCGTACTGTCTCTGCTATTGCTGAGCGCGCGGGAGTCCCTCATGCCGACGGTTGGGTAGACGCAACTACGCTGCACACAGAAGCAGATATTGCTGCAGCTGTCGAGAAGTACCACGTATTTGGTCGCGTTACGCCAGAACAGAAGCGTGAGCTTGTAATTGCACTCCAGAATCTTGGCCACACCGTTGCTATGACCGGCGACGGCGTAAACGACATCTTGGCTCTGAGGCAATCGGACTGCTCTATCTCTGTTGCTTCAGGTTCTGCAGCAGCTAGAAATGTTGCAGAGATTGTTCTGGCAGACAACGATTTTGCGCACATGCCAGAAGTTGTTGCTGAAGGTAGACGCTCTATTAATAACCTTCAGCGCTCTGCTGCGCTCATTCTTGTTAAGACGGTTTACACTGCAGCGCTTGCGCTCTATTGCATCATTGCGCCACCGTATCCTTTTATTCCTGTTCAGATGTCACTTTTGTCATTTGCAACCGTTGGCCTGCCATCGTTTGTGTTGGCGCTTGAGCCAAATCACGACCGCGTAAAGGGCAACTTCTTGATCAACATTTTGCGTAAGTCACTGCCAGCTTCTATTGCGGTTTCCATCACGCTTGCGCTCCTTATGACTGCGGGTCATCTGTTTAAACTCAATCTTTCTCAGGTATCTACGATGGCGCTTATCACCACCGCAACAGTTGGTTTTGCGCTGCTGAGAAGAATCTCTTTGCCGCTTACCAAGCTCCGCATTGCACTTCTCGTTGTATGCATAGCCATTGTTGTTGGTGGATGCACGGTGGCACAGGACTTCTTCCGTATTGCGCCTCTCACCCCACGCATCTTGCCATACTTGGCACTTTGTCTGGTGATTTCCGTTATCATCTTCAACAGAATTTCTGAGCGTTACATTCACAACTATACAAAGGATCGATTCTTTGACCTGGTTGTGAGATTAATGGGAGGAAAGTCAACTTATAGCTCTTCTGCTGATATAAACGATTAAACTGAAGCACAAGCAAAGAGTTGTGGAGGGTGTATGCGTTGTCCAAACTGTGGATCTGAGGTCGATGAAGGGGCTTTAACTTGCCCTCATTGTCAGATTGATCTAAGTTTGACCCAAAGGATTCCTGTCACTCAAGCTCACTGGTGCCCTCATTGCGGCGCCTTGGTGCCTGCTGCTGCAGAAAGCTGCCCCAAGTGCGGCCTCCCTCTGCCACAAGCGGTGCCAGCTGCTCGTCCTGCTCGAGCCATTAGACCCACGCGCAACATCTCGCTCCCAGAGATTGACGCCGCTCCAGCGCCTGGCGAGAAACACGATCCACTCGCAGACGCAGACCCTAATGCATCATCTTCTGCTGCAGCTGATCCTACTGTTTTGCAACAAATGCCAGCCGACAACGCTGACCCAGACGCCACCAGCGCGTTTGCCTCGGTAAGTCGCAGGCCAGCTCCTCGTTTTGAGTCTGCAATTCCTTCCGAGCCTTCAAAAGAGAACCTTCCTGAGGCAGAAGGAATCCCTCGCACGCGCGTTATTCTGCTCTCAGCGCTTCTTGTCACAACGCTGGTAGTAGCTGCAATCTTTATCATTACGCACCCGTGGGACCCACAGGCAACCGATAATCGTGCAAAGGTTGAGGCTCCAGTCTCATCTACTCCTACTACCACTCCTGTTACACATCTAACGGGTCAAGACACTAGTGCAACTCAGCAAAATACAAGTTCAGATGCTGTTTTTGATGCACTTGATAGCGATTATCAGAAGCTGGGAGATCTCTCAAAGCGCCTTGATGATAACGAGAAAACCTTTGATCAGCTTGCCATTACCGGCTCTGATCAAGAGCGTGCTGATGCTCAGCAGGAAGCAGAGCAGTTATCGCTGGATATCAGTAATGTTATCTCTGACCTTTCAAGCCTTGATGACTCCAATGGAAACTATCGTCAGACCATTGAAAATCTTACTAAGCTTGGCAACTGGCTCCGTAATCGCTCTGACGCTTTGAGTGAGGGATGGAAGCGCTCTGTAGCTTCTTCTAATCCTTCTCAGGACAAAGAGAATATCTTGGCACCAGTCGATAACATCAGAGACTCAAGTGGTTCCAGCTCATACCAGAAACTTTTTGATGAAAATTACGTGAATTGGAAGCCACAAAAGCAGTAAATCTCTACCGTTCAGCTGCTTTAATTTCAAAAATCTCATCATACTGGTAAAATAATTAGGTTAGAAAAGAAGTTCTTTATTACTAAGGGTTTCTCGCGTTTTCTTCTTCTCTTAGATGTAAAGAAGCTTGGAGGAATTATGTTTGGACTTGATCCATTGTATACACCAGAGCGCCAGGTAACTGGTACTGAGGTAGCTGTCTTTGATACCAACAAGGGAATCATTAAGGTTCAGCTTGACGGTAAGGGCGCACCTATTCATGTAGCAAACTTCTGCGAGCTTGCAGAGTCTGGCTTCTATGACGATACCAAGTTCCATCGTCTTGTCCCTGGCTTTGTTCTTCAGGGCGGAGACCCAAATACTCGTGAGATGAGTGTTGAGGATGTTATTTTTGGTAATCCTGGTCCTGATGGAATCCCTGGTACTGGTGGTCCTGGTTATCGCATCAAAGAGGAGTTCACCACCAATCCTAATAACTCCCATGTTGACGGCGCGCTTGCTATGGCTCGTTCTCAAGATCCAAATTCCGCGGGTTCGCAGTTCTATTTCTGTCTTGGTCCACAGCATGGCTTGGATTCCGGTTACACCGTATTTGGCACAACTATCGAGGGAATGGATGTCATTCCCCAGTTAAAGGTTGGCGATATCGTCAATTCCATTAGAATTGAAAACGCTTAAAGCCAAGTCGCACAGACTCTTGGAGGATATTGTGAATCAACAGGCATTTGAGTTAGGTAAATCTGCATATGATCAGGGCGACTGGTTTGTAGCTATCAGTCAGTTTGATGCGGCTAAAGAGCCAGGAGAGGTAAACGGTCAGATTGACCACCTGCTTGGTAACGGGTATATGAAGCTTGGCCAGTTTGATTCTGCCGCTTCTGCCTATAAGTCAGCACTTGCTGATACGTCATATGGCAAGGTTGGCGCACTCTCCACAAACCAGGGTCGCGCTCTTCTGGCTGCCGGTAGGGTACAGGAGGCAATTGCTGCCCTTACTAACGCTGTCCAGGACGTCTCTTACGCAACTCCTTATAAAGCACAGCTTGCCCTTGGTTCTGCTTATGAGAAAATCGGTGATATTCGCAACGCCGGTATTGCTTATAGAAACGCTGCAGTAGACGAGAAGAACCCTAATCCTTCATCTGCTCTTTGTAGTCTTGGTGCATGCTTTATGGGTCTGAACAGACCTGTTGATGCAGTTGAGGCGTATCGCACTGCTCTTGATTTTGCTAATCCTTTGGAGAACTCCAATAAGATTTATGCAGATCTTGGCCTTGCGTATGTTGCGGCTAATCGCATGTCTGAGGCAGTTGATGCCTTTACTCACGCAAGCGCAGATGGCAGCTTTGTCCTGTCTAATCAGCAGCAGTCTGCTTTTGATGCTGCTCGTAAGGCAATTACTGCAATGACTTCTGGTAAGCCATCTGAGACCGATGCCTTCCTTCAGGCAGCTGGTTATGGTGCCTACGATCCACTTGATCCTACAGGTATGTCTGGCGAGCTCATTCCTTCTGCAGAAGATACTGGTTTCTTCCAGATTACTGAGCAGGAGATAATTGAGCAGGACAAGAAGGACAAGAAGATTAGGCGTAAGCATCGCCACACCGGCCTTAAGGTATTTATTACCATTCTTATCTTGCTTATCTTGGCTGTTGCTGGTGCCGGTTATGCTTATTACCGTGGCTATGGATGGCCAACCCAGCAGTCTGTTGTTCAGGATATTTTCAACGCTAAGGCACAGGGCACTGATATTGATCGCTATGTCTCTAGTTCTGTTTCTAGCACCACGCTTCAGCAGATTTCTAACAGCCTTCCATCAAGCTCTGCTGTCACCATCAACGGTGTTGATCAGAGTATGACTCACTCAACAGTAAACGCTTCTGTCAGCCTTTCTAACGGTGGAAACGTTGACTACACCATTGAGCTTGTTCGTGATGGTATTGGCTGGAAGGTGGCAAGCGTTACCACTTCGTATGTCAGCCAGAACAATCAGAACTCTGGTACAACTTCTGGTACCAACGGTTCTAACTCGGGAACTACCTCTGGAACTAATGGATCTAACTCCTCAAATTCCTCTAATAGTTCCTCCAGCTCTTCAAAGTCTGGTAACTAGTACTAAACTGTTTTAACCGTTCTTTCTGCAGGATTATTACGCACATGCGTAGCACGTTTGATTGGATATCATGTCTATCTTCGATTCGCTCTTCGGAGAATATGGCGGAGACCTAGCCATCGATTTGGGAACTGCAAACACCCTTGTTGCAGTTCGTGGTCAGGGTATTGTCATCAATGAGCCATCGGTTGTTGCAATCGATAAAAGTGAGAGCCGCGTTTTGGCCGTTGGCGCTGATGCAAAGCGCATGATTGGCCGTACCCCTGGCTCTATCATTGCTGAGCGCCCTCTTAAAGACGGCGTCATTGCAGACTTTGATGTTACTGAGGTCATGCTTCGTTACTTCATCGAGAAGGCACGTGAGCGTAAATATCCTTGGTCACCACGTCCACGCGTAGTTGTTTGCGTTCCTTCTGGCGTTACATCTGTCGAGAAACGCGCTGTTTTTGAGGCAACTATTCAGGCGGGTGCTCGCCAAGCGTTCTTGATTGAAGAGCCTATGGCTGCAGCTATTGGTGCAGACCTGCCAATTGAGGATCCTACAGGCTCTATGGTTGTAGACATTGGTGGCGGTACTACCGAGGTTGCTGTTATCTCCATGGGCGGTATTGTTGTCTCGCAGTCCATTAGAACTGCAGGTGACGAGTTTGATCAAACTATTCTTGAGCATGTTCGTGATGCTTACAACCTCTCTATTGGTGAGCGTACCGCAGAAGATATCAAGATTAAGGTTGGCTCAGCAGCTCCTCTTGCAGAAGAGCTTGACGTTGAGGTAAATGGTCGTGACGTCATGAGCGGTCTTCCAAAGACAGTTCGTATTGAATCAGAAGAGATTCGTCGCGCACTTGATCGTCCTCTTGATGAGGTTACCAAGGCTGTTAAAGATGCTCTTGATGTAACTCCACCAGATCTTGCATCTGATCTTATGTACTACGGTATTTTGCTTACTGGCGGCGGCGGAATGCTTCGTGGTCTTGACCAGAGACTTCGTGAAGAGACTGGCGTGCCTGTTAACGTAAGCCCAACCGCTCTAGAAAATGTTGTTACCGGTTGTGCAAAGGTTCTTGAGGCTAACGCGTTGTCCGGTGGATTTGTTCAGAGTGCAGGCCAATAAATATGCCATTGTCTAATCAGATCCAGGGCGCTTCATCAGGCCTTGGATCTAACAATAATAAGCATACGGGCGGCCGTAGTTTTATTATTCTTTCGCTGCTTTCAATTGTGTTATTGACGGTTAGCGCTCGTATGGGTGCACAAGGACCGCTCGAGATGGTTCGAGGCGGCTTCTCTACTATTACCATGCCTTTTAGAATGGCAGGTTCTGCTATTGCTATGCCTTTCCAGGGCATTGGTAACATTTTTAGCAACTTAACAGCAGACCAGCAAACGCTTTCTGACCTTAAGGCAGAAAACGAGCAACTGCGTTCAAGAAACGCAGAGCTTGAAGAGACAAACCAGTCTACACAGCGTCTGCAGGGTCTTCTCGACCTTAAAAATACTTATAACCTGCAGTCTACGGGCGCTCGTGTCATCTCTGGTTCTACTGACTCGTTCAATAACACCATTGTGATTGACAAGGGAACTTCATCTGGACTGGCTGTTGGCATGCCTGTTGTTGATAGCGGCGGCGTTATTGGTCAGATTATTGAGTGCGGTCCTACCACCTCTACCGTTCGTCTGATTACTGACGAGAAGAGCGGCGTGGCTGCAATGGTTCAAAGCAGTCGAGCTCAGGGCATGCTTATGGGTTCTGCGTCAAGGCAGATTACCCTTAATCTGATTAACACTAACCAGAAAGTTGCCGTAGGCGATACAGTTGTTACCAGTGGCCTTGGTGGCGTGTTCCCTAAGGGACTTCCTTTGGGCAAGGTTACCAGCGTTGAAGCAGCGCCTGGATCGCTTTATTACACCATTGTTATTGAGCCGTTTGGAAATGTCAGTACTAATGAAGAGGTAATGGTTATCACGTCTCTTTCTGAGGAGCAAAAAGCTACCGCAGATGATATTGCAGAGGCAGATAAGCAAAATACTCCAACAGCAACTGATTCTGAGAGTAAGGATAAGGACTCCAAAGACGGATCTTCGGGTTCTTCATCTAGCAATTCTTCAGGCAGCGGCTCTACAAACAACATAACTAATTCCCAGCAGAATGCAACGGTTGCTGCTCCAACGGGTAACACACAACATAACAGCGGAAGAACAGATTAAGGGGGATGTATGCAGGTTTCTGATAGAAATAAAAACACACGCAGCATCACCGTTCTTGCTGTTGTCTGCTTCATTCTGCAAATTATGCTTACACCACAGGTTTCTTTTGGCGGGGGAGTCATCAATTTTGCACTGATTTTCTCGGCAGCTATTGCCCTAAGGTATGGTGGCAGAACTGGCGTGGTAAGCGGCTTTATTGCAGGTCTAATCTATGATTTGACTTCAGCCAATCCCATTGGCCTCATGGCACTTTTGCTTGTGGTGAGCTCTTATTTCATGGGCCAAGAGGTAAGGGACAGAATTTCTGGCAATTTTGGTACCTCTATGGGTTTTGTGGCGCTTCAGACCTTTGGCGTCACCTTTATGTACCAGCTCATCAACTCTTTGATTGGCTCTGGCGGCAACTTCTTTGAGGGACTGCTGTTTAAGTCTTTCCCCACCATGTTATTTACTCTTTTGGCCGCTCTACCTGTTTTCTATGTGCTTTCGCATTCCCAAAGATCTCACTCTTCTTTGGGTGGAACAACGCTCTATCGCGGATCTCACCGAGCTCCACAGCGCCTCAAATAAGGGGATAGTATGAATTTCACCCTTGTTATCCTTGCTTGTTGCGCTGTCGCAGCAATTGGTCTGATCATCGTATACCTGACCTTTGGTAGAAAAGGTTCGCCATTTACCTTTGATATTGGTGGTGGCACGCCTAAGGCTTCCGGCGGCTCTGATGGCTCTGCCGAGAAAACCCTCTCGTCCAGACTTATCGGTTTTGCAATTGCCGTTGGTGGTATGTTTGCCGTGCTCATTGGTCGTCTTTGGACCATGCAGCTCTTATCGTCAGCTGACTATACTGAGCAAGCAGAGCGTAACCGTACGCGCACCGTTACCACAGCAGCGCCTCGTGGCCGTATTCTGGACAGAAATGGCGTGGAGATTGTTACCAACAGGCCAAGTCCAACGGTAGTAGCTCGAGCAGATGTTGCAGAAGACTACGTTAAACTGCAGATTCTTGCCAACCTCTTGGGCATGCCCATGCTGGCGGTGCGCAGAAAAATTATGGATACCTCAGATGGTGCTCAGGCGCTTCGTACCGTTTCTGTAGACGTATCTAGGCGCGTAGTTGCCTACATTTACGCTCACGGCGCTTTGCTTGATGGTGTTTCAATTGAGGAGCGTACGCAGCGCGCCTATCCAAACGGTTCCCTTGCGGCTCATGTTGTTGGCTATACCGGCACCGTTACGCAAGAGCAGCTTGAAAGCAGTAAAACTGCAGATGGCGGTTTTGTATATGCACATGGCGATATCGTGGGACAAACGGGCGTGGAGTATCAGTACGAGTCTGCACTTCAGGGCGTTCGTGGAGAGCAGACGGTATACGTTGACGCCGCAGGTAACGTATTGTCGCACTCTACGTCTATTGCACCTCAGAGTGGCTCAGACGTCGTTCTAACCATTGATGCAAACATTCAAAAAGCTGCAGAAGCATCGCTGGTCAGCGTTATCAATACCGTTAGGTCTCAAGATTATCAAGGCCGAAGCGCAAGCGTGGTTGCGCTTGATTGCACTAACGGCGAAGTTATTGCCATGGCAAGCTATCCAACGTATTCACCTTCAATGTTTGTTGGCGGTATTGCTAGTTCTGACTGGGATACGCTTTCTTCTGAAGAGGCAAACTACCCGCTGATGAACCGCGCTATTGCCGGTCAGTATCCATCTGGTTCTACCATCAAGGCGCTTACTACCTTTGCCGGACTCAAGTACGGTATCTGTGATGGAAATTCCAGCTGGTATTGCACAGGTTTTTGGACAGGATTTGGCGAGCAATATGGTATGCATTGCTGGCTGCTTTCTGGCCATGGCACTGTTAACCTCATTACCGGTATCACTAACTCTTGCGACATTGTTTTTTATGAGATTGGCAAGGGCTTCTTCTACAACAACGATCATCCCGAGGGCATGCAGGAGACATTCCGTGCCTTTGGACTTGGTGCTCTTTCTGGTATTGACCTTCCAGAAGAGGCGTCTGGCCGCGTTCCAGATGCGGAGTGGAAGTGGAATTACTTTACCAGTTCGCCTGATGATGCTCGTAAGTGGCAGGGCGGCGACAACTGTAACCTTGCTATTGGTCAGGGAGACCTGTTGGTAACCTGCCTTCAGATGGCAAATGCGTACTGTGGCATTGCAAACAGGGGTCCAATTTATAAGCCACATGTTCTGAAGAGCATTAACGCCAGAAACGGCAATGGCTCTGTTATTGAGTACAAAAACGAGGTCATTCTGAACCCAGAAGAAAAAGATGAGCACCGAGATATTGTTGCTCGTGGTCTTTACGGCGTTGTCTACGAGGAGTCCGCTTCTCAGACTATTCACTGGACCAACCTTGATGTCACGGTTAATGGCAAGACGGGTACTGCTGAGCAGCAGTCTATTGGCGAGCCAGTTGGTTGGTTTGTTGGCTATGCACCTGCTGATAAGCCTCAGTACGTTGTTGCTGCAAATCTTGATTGCGCACCTTCTGGCGCAGGTTCTGGTATGTATATTGTTCGAGACGTCTTTGGCGCAATTTATAATCAGCCAGACAATGTTGGTAGGTAAGGAGGCGAGAAACCCATGGCACTTGATTCATCTGCAGTTACAAAACAGAGAATGAATTCTCCCTTTAGAAGGCGTGGAGGTATTCCTTCAGGCGGTCTGGCTAAGAAAGAGAGACTCACTGGCAAGAATATCCTAAATAATCTTTACCTTGCGCAGCTTGTTCCCGCGGCTCTTCTCGTTCTCATTGGTATTGTGGTTATTTGGACCGCATCGATGAACATTGCTGAAGCCAGTTTTCCTAGGCATCTTTTGGGTATTGGCTTGGGCTTTGTTTTTGCCACGATTATGTGGCGCTATGACTACAGAGCACTAGCAAATATGACAAACGTGCTGCTTGTCGGCGTTGTTGTATTGATGATTTTGCCTAAGGTTCCAGGCTTTGGTGTCTCGGTCAAGGGCATGACCGGCTGGGTTAATATCCCGTTTGTTGGCTTTAGATTTCAGCCGTCTGAGCTGGGAAAGATTGTCACGATCTTCCTTATGGCTTCAGTGTGTGCTCAGTATAACGGCAAGGTAGAAACACTCAGAGACTACGTAAAGCTCTGTGGAACGCTGATGGTTCCATTCGGCTCCATTATGCTTTTGCCTGACCTGGGAACAGGCCTGATTATTTTGGTTATCGGAGCTACTATCATCATTTGCTCTGGCGCAAAACGTTCTTGGATTCTTGTGACCGTTCTTTTGCTCATTGCCGTTGTAGCTCTTGTTGTTGTGACTTCGATGATTCCTGGTATTCCTCACATTCTTAAGGAGTATCAGATGAAGCGTCTTACCGTCTTTTTGGATCCATCCGTTGATCCGTCAGGAGATGGTTATAACCTGCAGCAGGCAAAAATTGCCGTAGGTTCTGGTGGCTTTATTGGAAAAGGACCGGGTAACGCTACGCAGGCAAGTGGTCGATTCTTACCTGAGGCGCACACGGACTTTGTTTTTGCACTCTTCTCGGAAGAGTTTGGCTTCCTTGGTGCATTCATTATGCTTTCGCTCTTTGCGTGGATGATTTTTGCAACCATTTTGTTTGCTATGAAGACCGAGAATACCTTCTCCAAGCTGGTGCTTGTTGGTTGTGCGGCTATGTGGTCGTTCCAGGTTTTACAAAATGTTGGCATGTGTATTGGCATCATGCCTATTACCGGCATTCCTCTGCCTTTTATCAGCTTTGGATCAACATCGATGATTGCCCAGCTTGTTTCTGTAGGAATTGTCCAGTCAGTTTACAGACATAGAACTAAGGCGGCGTAAGCTATGGCAAAAAGAAACAGCTTAGGCAAGCTTGCAACTTCTGTACTGCAGGAATTCCGCGGCTCACTTTCATCTCTTGAGCCAACCTACACGCATATCTATGTTGATTCCCTCGCCTCTGAAGAGGCAATTCTTGCTGTTCATACGTATTTTATGCCAGAGAGAACAGATGCTACGGTATGCGTTTCTAAGCTTGCTGATGGCGTCTCATTTATATCTGGAGGCACGGGTCGTGTGGGAAAGAATGCCGCTATTCCTGATATTGCGGTGATTATTCCTACACCAACATCACAGTATGAGGACGCCCTTACCCTGTTGGTAAGCCATTCAATTCCTTGTGCCGTGGTTGTTGAGTCTGCTGTTGAAGCTCCAAAAATTGCTGATACGCTCTACAACACAGGGCTTATTAGCATCATTGCAGGTACTACTGAAGAAGTGCTCTTTGATCGACTCTCTTCATGGATTGCCACTGCAACTGAAAAATCAGTTTCTTTTGCAGCAGCGTATCCTCTTTGCAGAACTCACGTAGTTAAGCAGATAACTGCTGCTTGTGCCAAAGAAAATGCAGCTATTGGCGCTGTAGCCTTTGTTCCTGGCTCTGACATGCCACTGATGACTGCACGTCAGATTAGACTTGCGCTTGATATTACCGCTGCTTATAACATCAATATGAGTGTTGAAACCATCGCCGAACTTCTCGGCGTTGTAGGTGCGGGCTTTGGATACCGTACGGTTGCACGCACGGTCGCCGGCGCTGTTCCTGGATTTGGCTGGGCGCTTAAGGCTGGCATGGGATACGCGGGAACTCATACGACCGCTCGCGTCATTCATGCGTACGCTCGCAAGATTGCCGAGAAACGCGACGGGGTAGCAGCTGATTCTTCTACCAAGACCAGCACTTCGAGTGCTTCCACAGGCGCAACGGTAACAGAAGATACAAATTCACAATCAAATACCGTAGAGATACCAATCACACAGTCCCTCGCAAAAAGATAGAAAGTAGACTATCGTGCGTGTTAAACGAGAAAATCTCTTCCATCTCATTGAGCCCCTGCTTCCGCATGTCGAGAAACCCTCAAGGTATTTGAATCACGAGTGGGGAGCAGTAGAGGAGCAAGAAGGCCCTTTTCACGTTTGTATGGTTTACGCCGACGTGTACGAGGTGGGTCAGCCTAATCTGGGTATCGCTATTTTGTATAACGCCCTGAATAAGGCACCTTATATTTCTTGTGAGCGAGCCTATCTGCCTTGGACAGACATGGCAGCTTTGATGCGCAAACGCAAGGTTCCCATGCTTTCTTTGGAGGGCGCCGCACCTTTAGCATCTTTTGATGTGGTGGGTTTTACCCTTGCACATGAAATGATTGCTACCAATATTATAGAAACGCTTGATTTAGCAGGTATTCCAAAGCTTTCCGAAGAGCGTGATGAAGAAGATCCACTTATTTTTGGTGGCGGCCCATCTGTTTGGAACTCAGAACCCGTAGCTCCGCTTTTTGATGCCATTCTTTTAGGTGATGGCGAAGAAGCGCTGGTAGAGATGTGCGAGTGCGTAAGAACTTCCAAGCTTGAAGGGGTTGCTCGCCAGGAGATTTTGCACAGGCTATCTCAGATTCAGGGTGTTTACGTGCCATCGCTTTATCAGATTGTGCATGATAACACCGCAACACGCTGGGGTTATGCGATCCCTAAAGAGGGAAGTGACGCTCCAAGTGTGGTCTATAAGCGCTGTCTGCCAGATCTTTCGGTGACTGACCCTGTGGCTCAGCGCATTGTTCCGTATACCGAGATTGTGCAAGACAGGCTGGCGCTTGAGATTCAGCGCGGCTGTGCTCGTGGATGTAGGTTTTGTCAGGCTGGTATGACGTATCGTCCTGTTCGTGAACGCCCGGCTCAGCAGATTGTTAAGGCAGGTGAAGAGGGCCTTTTGAAGAGTGGCTATGACGAGGTTTCACTCACGTCGCTCTCGACAACGGACCACTCTCAGTGCGGCTACATTCTTCGTCGTATGAACTCTGACCTGCGTAAACGTGGCGTGCGCATCTCTATTCCGTCACAGCGTATGGACGCGTTTGGCGCGGAGATGGCAGACGCTGTTTCCACCTCAAGGCGCGGCGGTCTGACGTTTGCGCCAGAAGCAGGCTCTCAGCGCATGCGCGATGTCATCAACAAAAACGTTACTGAAGATGACCTTGAGTCTGCAGCTAGGAATGCGTTTGAAAACGGTTGGCGCCGCATGAAGCTCTACTTCATGATGGGCCTTCCAACCGAAACTGACGAGGACATCCAAGCTATTCCTGCAGTTGCTAAACGTATTTTGGATATCGGCCGAGAAATTGGCGGCAAGGGAGTTACGGTGTCTGCTTCTGTTGCCGTGTTTGTACCCAAGTCCTACACGCCATTCCAGTGGGTTGGCCAAATTTCTCGTGAGGAAGCCCAGCGTAGGCAGCAGTTACTCTTGTCTTCAAACCATGATAGGGGACTCAAGATTGCCTACCATGACTCTGGAACATCCCTGGTAGAAGGCGCGCTCTCAAAGGTGGGCCGCGATGGCTTTAATCTGATTTACCAGGCATGGAAAAATGGCTGCAAGTTTGATGCGTGGACCAGCGAGTTTAACCTTGATGCTTGGAATGCAGCTGCAGAAAGTCTGGGTTTCTCGCTGTCTGATATTGCAACAGAAACCTTTGGTATCCAGGCAAAACTTCCTTGGGATCATACGTCTCCTGGTGTGTCCAAGGGCTACCTACAGCGAGAATATCGTCGAGCAATGGACGAGGTCACCACACCAGACTGTACGTTCACCTCTTGTACGGGATGTGCAGTATGCCAGACCTTGAAGGTTGACAACGTTTTGATGGGGGTGCGCTCATGACGGATACGCAGATAGAGAGCGTAGTTCCTGAGGTAGTTGAGTCCGTGAAGAAAGACTGGCGTGCTGGTAGACCACAGATTCAGCCGGAGATTATGACGGAACGTGGAGCAGAGATTTTTAGGCTCCGTGTTGCTTACAAGAAAGACGACCGCCTTGCGTTTTTAGGACACCTTGAGCTCATTGGTACTATTGAGCGCTGTGTTCGTCGAGCTCAACTACCGTTTAGGGTGGGAAATGGCTTTGCAAAGCGCATGGGCGTGCAGTTCTCTCAGGCGCTTCCCGTTGGTGCTTCGTCTGAGGCGGAGTACTTTGACTTGAAGCTCACAGAATATGTGGACCCGGATGAGGCGTTAGAGAGGCTGTTGTCGGCAACGCCTCCCGCGCTTGCACCGTTTGCTGCCAGCTACGTTGATTGGTCGCTGCCAGCGCTTGAAGCATGGTTGAATACCGCTCACTGGAGGTGTGACATTTTGGGAGATGGCCTTAAGTCCGAGGCGTTGCGTTGGGGCTTTGAGGATCTTCTCGCCAAAAAAGAACTGACATACATGCGCGGCGACAAGCAAAAAGTGGTCAACTTGGAGACAACGTTTGCGGGTTACAACATCTCTAAGACCTCATCTGATACGTGCATTTCATTTGAGCTTGACACACTCCAAGATCCACGGGCAGCGCTCAGACCTGCAGTTTTGATCTATGAGGCGCAAAGAATTGCAGCTCAAGCAGGAGTGGATGGACTGCAAGGCATTGACTCTTTGAAGGTGTGTCGCACCTCACAGGCACACGTTTCAGAAAATGGACTCCTTGTGAAGCCTCTATAACATGTAGTTTTGTCTTGGAATTTTCTGAAATATGCAGTAGACTATTTCGAGTTGTGTTTCTCGCCGAGGGACATGGGACACCGACAGTTTCCCGCGGATGCCACAGGTCACGGCGGCGAAGATCTTTGCTCGGATCTTCAGAAATGCAAAGATAGTATTAATCGTTGCAAGAATCAGCAATGAAGGGTTACACACATGTACGCAATCGTAGCAACTGGTGGCAAGCAGTATAAGGTTGCCAAGGGCGACGTAATCAGCGTCGAGAAGCTTGATGCGCAGCCTGGCGATAAGGTAAAGCTTGATGTTCTTATGCTTAACGACGGCAAGAAGGTTGTTGCTGACGCTGCCACTCTTTCCTCTAAGAAGGTTACCTGTGAGGTTCTGGAGCAGTACAAGGACAAGAAGGTCCTCGTCTTCAAGTTCCACAAGCGTAAGCGCTATCACCGCGCCAACGGTCACCGTCAGAACCTTACTAAGCTGAAGGTTACCGCGCTCCCTACCGCTCGTAAGGCTGCTGCTAAGGCATCCGACGAGTCTGCAGAGTAATTAGTCACTTCTGATATTGAGATAGGCAGGTAGCATTTATGGCACACAAGAAAGGTCTCGGCTCTTCCCGCAATGGTCGCGACTCACAAGCACAGCGCCTTGGCGTTAAGATTTACGGTGGTCAGGCAATCAAGGCTGGCCAGATTATCATTCGTCAGCGTGGTACTCACATCACTCCTGGCGTAAACGTTGGTCGCGGCAAGGATGACACTCTCTTTGCACTTTGCGATGGTGTTGTTGAGTTCAAGAAGGGTGCTAAGCACGTCGTTAACGTCGTTGCTGCTGAGGCATAGGTTTTCTTGAACATCCACAGTTCATTCAAGGGGTCCTTCGGGACCCCTTTTTGTTTCTCGCGGTATTTTGTCTTGCCGCTTACCGTTCACAGTTTCTAATTTGTTTCTTAATGTATTTCTTAACACAATCAGACTAAGTAATGGTATTCTTCTTACATTGCAATTTACGCTTTTGGGAGGAGGACATATCATGCGCGCTACATGCACTCAGCAGTGGTGGTGGAACAACTTGTCTTTCTTCGGTCAGCGATGAGTTGCTTCTGCATACGTATTTAGAGGCTCTCGGGTGACCGAGAGCTTTTTTGTGCGTACGTTTCTTGCTAAATCCGGATGGCGAGAAACCCGTTTAGTTGAAAGTTTTTTGTTTGTTTATTTTGTTTTGCGTTAAAGGAGTTTGTATGTCTACAGAGAATCTTAATGAGACCAACGCTACAGGTACAGAGACAGGATCTGCTGAGCAAGCACCACGTGTTGTTGCTGTTTCAAAGTCTGCAGGTGTTTTGGATGTCACTTCTCTTGTTCTTGTCGCCGTTCTTATTGCTGCTGGTTTTATTCTTAACCTGACCGTTGGTAAGGCAATTAGTGCTATTGGAATTGGTCCAGAGTTCATCATTTCTTCGTTCTGCCTGGCAATCCTTTTGCTTAAGCCAAACGCTATTCAGAGCCTGGTTATTGGTCTTATCGCAGCTACCGTTATTCAGCTAACCACTACTGTTCCTGGTGCTGATTTTGTTGCAGAGGGCGTTGCTTCACTTGTTATGTTTGCCTTTACAAAGTCCGCTCTTGCAGATAAGCCAGTAATGCCTGCAATTGGTTCTTTTGTAACCACTCTCACCTCTGGTCTCATCTTTGCTGCCATTGCTATTCCAGCCAAGGGTGCAACTATTGAGCTTTTCTACGTAATGCTTCCTGTCATCGTGGGAACTGCATTCTTTAATGCTATTGTTGTTCAGGTTCTTGCGGCTCCTCTTAAGAAGGTTTTGGGTCGATAAGTTCTTAGATACGCACATATTTCCTGGAGAACACTGTGTCTATTATTGAAGTTCAATCTGTGTCATACAGCTATCCTGATAGCTTAGCACGCGCTTTGAATGAGCTGTCGCTGAGCGTTCAGGAGGGTGACTTTGTAGGTATTGTTGGCCCTTCTGGTGCAGGTAAGTCTACACTTGCTCTTGCACTCTCTGGCGCCATTCCTCATCACTTTAGAGGCAATTTCTTTGGCAAGATTCTTGTCTCTGGAATGGATACCTGTACGGTTGCCTTAACTGATATCTCTAAGATTGTGGGATCTATTACTCAAGATATCAACGCGCAGATGGTTGCTTCAATTGTTGAGGATGAGCTTCTCTTTGGTCTTGAGAACTTTGCCGTTCCTCACGCAGAAATTCCAGAGCGCATTACCTATGCTCTAGAGACAGTTGGTATTGCCAACCTTCGCTTTAGAGAGATTGCTTCTCTTTCTGGCGGTCAGAAGCAAAAGGTTGCTATTGCAGCTCTTTTGGCACTACAGCCGCAGGTTATGGTACTAGATGAGCCAACAGCAGCCTTAGATCCAACGTCCTCCGAGTTAATCTTCCAGACGCTTTCAGAACTCAACAAAACTAAGGGCATTACGGTTGTGGTAATTGAGCAAAAAGTAGGTCTTCTCGCCAAGTATTGCTCAAAGATTGCCGTTATGGACAAGGGCACCATATGCGCTTTTGGCAGCGGTGAAGAAGTATTCTCACAGGTAGATTTGCTGCAAGAGGTTGGTGTTGACGTTCCTCGTTGCGTACGCGTCTCAAAGGGTGTTCATGAGCTCTCGCATCAGGTGGAATACGTTCACTTACTCAATGAGGCTGACCAGGCTGTCTGCGATGAAACTGCACTGTCAGTTCAGTCAGCCGCCAAGCAGCTTGCGTGCTGTGTAGGTGCGCTTCAGCATCGCAGCATTTCCCTTATAGAGGGCTCTCAACCATTAGCTACTGACGGTGTTGAGCTAGCAGGGGAGACATATCTTCCAAAAATAGATGGTCCAGTGGTTGCTGAATCGAGCGGACCATTTGACAGGATTGGTGTTCTTCAAGACGTTGTGCAGCCTAGTATCCAGTCTGTTCTTGACGTTATTGATGTCACCTTTAAATATCAGGGCAGCACTGATGGCGTTGAGCGCGTCTCTCTCAGTTTGCATCCTGGCGAGCTTGTGGCACTCGTCGGTCAAAACGGCGCCGGCAAAACCACTTTGACTAAGCTGGTAAATGGCTTGTTGCGTCCTCGATCGGGAGACATTCATATTAAGGGTGCCTCATGCAAGGATTGGAAGACGTCGCAGATTGCTCAGCATGTTTCAACGCTGTTCCAAAATCCCGATTACCAGATCTGTAAAGAGAGCGTCCTTGAGGAGATTGTGTTTGGTCTTGAGCTCAAGAGTGTATCTGCAGAGGATGCCCGATGCAAGGCGCTAGAAGTAATTGAGCGTATGGGACTAGATGCAGAGGCGTCGCCGTTCATGCTTTCTCGCGGTCAGCGTCAGATGGTTGCGCTTGCATCCGTAGTTGCCTGTGAGCCAGATATTCTTGTGCTTGACGAGCCAACTTCAGGCCTGGATTACAAAGAGTGTATGCAGGTCATGAATATGGTCAAATCACTGTGCGAGAAGGGCTGTGCAGTTCTTATGGTCTGCCATGACATGGAGGTTGTGCTGGACTTTGCCACAAGAATTGACGTTATGGCACATGGTAGCGTGTTAGACGATGGGGAAGTTACACAGATCTTCTCGACAGATGAGGTTTTGAAGGAAGCGTACGTTGAGGCTCCTCAGATGATTCAGCTGTCAAAGCTTGCAGGCGCCCACGTAGATCCGTCATTTGCTGGGCTTAACAACGCTTCCGAGGTGCTTGAGGCATTGCAGCATCAGTTTGAGATTGCTCGTATTGCGGCAACGCTGAATGGTAAGGAGGCTCCTCGTGGGTAGTGTTATTGATTACACCGAAGGAACAAGCTTCCTTCATAAAGCAAATCCCGTGGCCAAGCTTGTATTTGCGCTTGAACTTTTTATAGCCGCTTTTGCTGCGCAGGGAACGCTTGAGGTACTTGCGGTGCTCGCGCTCACCATTCTTGTGGGAGTTGTCTCACAGAACGCTCAGAAGACTTTTAAGCTGGTATTTGGCTTTGCCGTTTTAGGTCTTATCTTGTGCGTGGTGCAGACGCTGGTTGCCCCTGCTGGTCAAGTGCTCTTTTTATGCATCACGGTAGGTGGTTTGGAGCGCGGTTTTAACGTTGCTCTCAAAACAATCGCGCTTGCGCTGCCGCTGCTTTCTATGCTCTCGCTGATGCGTGTAGAAGATCTGATGAATGCGCTGGTAGAAGTTGTGCATGTTCCATATCCTTATGCATTCACCATTGCAACGGTTTTGCGCTTTGTGCCTGTCTTTGCTTCCGAGATGAATCATATTATGGAGGCTCAGATGGCTCGTGGTGTTGAGTTTGATACCAAAAACCCAATTAAGAAACTCCAGCTCACCATGCCTTTGATTGTCCCTTTGTTGGTAAGCTCGGTTAAAAAGGCTGATGCTTCAGCACTTGCGGCTGAGCAGCGAGGTTTCTATCTAAGGAATGCTTCATCTGCATTTAAACGCTATCCTTTGGCTCCATCAGACTTTGCTTTGATGATTCTTGGCGTTGCAGTAATTATTGCTATCCTCGTGATCTCATAAGAACTTCTCGCGTTTTCACTGTGCTTCGCTGGTAAATGCCGTAACATTAAGGTAGTAGAAGGAGGACACGTGGAAACTTTCACTGATCTTTGTCATATTAATGTCAAAGGCGGAGACGGCGGCGCAGGCTGCATGTCTTTCCGTCGAGAAGCATATGTACCTAAAGGCGGCCCTGACGGCGGCGATGGCGGTCACGGCGGCAATGTTGTCATTGTTGCAGATCCGCAGCTTTCGTCTCTGATTGATTACCGCTATAAACATCACTTTAAAGCAGAGCGTGGCACCCATGGTAAGGGCGCTCGCCGTCATGGTTCTGATGGACAAGATTTGCTGCTCAAGGTGCCTCTGGGTACCGTTGTGCGCGAGCTTGATCCAGACACACAAGAGCCTCTCTATGAGATTGCTGATCTTACCTCCCCAGGTGAGCAGGTAGTTGTTGCCCCTGGTGGCAATGGCGGCCGCGGCAATATTCATTTTGTTACCTCTGTAAGGCGTGCACCAGCATTTGCCGAGAAGGGCGAGCCAGCCCAAGAGCATTGGATTGAGCTAGAGATGAAGCTCATGGCAGACGTGGCCTTGGTGGGCATGCCTTCTGTTGGCAAGAGCTCTCTTATCGCACGCATTAGTGCTGCTCGTCCAAAGATTGCTGACTATCCTTTTACCACTCTTGTGCCAAATCTTGGCGTCGTCCGTGCACAAAATGGACAGTCATTTGTCTGTGCAGACGTTCCTGGCCTTATCGAGGGCGCCTCTGAGGGCAAGGGTCTTGGTCATCAGTTCTTGCGTCATATTGAGCGTACGGCACTCATTGTCCACATGGTCGATGTTACCGGTGGCTATGAAGGCAGAGACCCAGTAGAGGACTATCACGCCATTAACGAGGAGCTTAAGGCTTATGCCTCAAAGCTGGCTGATCGTCCTCAGATTGTGGTGGCAAATAAGTGTGACATGCCTGGTATAGAAGATGCTATTGAGGCTCTCAGAAAAGCCGCCGAAGCTGATGGCAGGACTTTCTTTGCCATCTCTACGGTAACCGGTTTAAATCTTGATGATTTTGTTACCACCTGCGCCGCTGAGGTTGCGGAGCTCCGTAAAGAAATTGCCATTACTACACCTACAGTTGACCGCAGTGAGGCTTGGGAGAATCAGCGTCTTCGCCGTGATAACAAGCTTCGTATTGAGCGAGAAGAGCGTCATGCTTGGCGTGTCTCCGGCGGCCAGATTGAGCGTATGGTTATCCAGACCGATTGGGATAATGATGAGGCTGTGGCATACCTACAGCGTCGTCTTGACCGCATGGGTCTTGAAGTACAACTGGCTAAGGCTGGCGCAGTTGATGGTGATGAGATTCGCATTCTTGAGCTTACCTTCACCTATGAGGATCCTAACAAGCCAAATACAGATGGCATAGAGATTTCTGACGAGGATGCCTCTGACCAGCAATTTGATGATGTTGAGTTTGAAGATGCTCCATCTGATGCTTCTCAAGAATCCAAGGCTTCTTCAGAATCTGAGTAGTGTATGGCAGTTGACGTCTTAAATAACATGCACCCTGGCCTGCCTTGTTTGGGACAGGATAAAAACCGTACGTACCGTTTGGGAATCATGGGTGGAACCTTTGACCCCATTCACAATGGCCACTTGGTAGCTGCAGAGCAGGCATATGATGACCTTAATCTTGATGTGGTTGTCTTTATGCCTGCTGGACGTCCTGCGTTTAAACAAAACAAGGGAGTTACTAGGGGAGAAGACCGTTATTCAATGACTCTTCTGGCAACCTCAGACAATCCTCATTTTGTTGCTTCTCGCTTTGAGGTGGATTACGAGGGCATTACGTACACCGCTGATACGCTTAGAAGATTGCGCAAGGTATACCCGTCTAACGTTGAATTTTTCTTTATCACCGGCGCAGATGCAATTGCTGACATTGTTACGTGGAAAGATGCGCAGACGGTAGCAGAACTTGCTCACTTTGTTGCTGCAACACGTCCTGGCTATGAATTAAGCCGTGCTCAAAAGGTTATTGCAGACTCACCGTATGACTTCAAAGTAACCTATCTTGAGGTTCCAGCTCTGGCTATTTCATCAAGCTATTTGCGCAGTAGAGTCCAAAAAGGTCAGAGTCTTAGATATCTAACTCCAGATGCAGTCACAGGTTACATTCATAAGCATGGCCTTTACGGTGCTGATACAACACCGCTTAATTAAGTAGTTAGGGCTCAAGAAACCTGCTGCTCAGAGAAACATACGCTTGCAGCAAGGCAGTGTTATACAGATAAATATGCGGTTCGATTCAAAACTTTGTAGGACATAATGGAAAGAACACTTATAGCAAAAGATATTGTCTACACCGCAGAACAACAGGCGTTCATTGATCAGCTTGAGACTGATCTAAAGTCTCATATGTACCTCAAGAACCCTAAGCGCTTTGCGCACTCTATTTCAGTGGGACATTGTGCAGAAACCCTTGCGCAGGTCTATGGTGCAGATATGTTTAGCGCTCGTGTGGCAGGTATTTTGCATGATTGGGAGAAACTCCTTCCAGATGCAGAAACCATTGAACTGGCAGAGCGCTTTCGTATCCAGACAGCAGCTCCATATCAGAAAATCGTAGGACTCTTGCACGGTCCTCTCGCCGCAAAAACCTTGCCAGCCATCTACCCTTGGCTCTCTGAGCAGATTCTCAGCGCTATTCAGAAACACACTGCGGGAGATCGTCAGATGAGCACGCTAGACAAAATCTTGTACGTCGCTGACCTTATTGAGCCTTTGCGACCAAGTTTCAAGTCAGTTGAAGAGGCGCGCGAGGTATATTTACACGGCGGTTCTCTCGATGAGCTTTATGAGACGGCGTTTTGTGGCGTTATGATGTATGTAATTTCTACTAGAAGTTATTTGTATCCAAACTCAATTGCCCTATACAATGAGGTGATTGAGAAGACATCTGAGTAGCCTAGCTACATGAGAAAACGGAGAAATTTATGGCTGTAACTTCACTTGAGCTTGCAAAGACTGCTGCAATTGCTGCAGATCAAAAGAAAGCTGAAGATATTCTTGTGCTTGACCTCACTGGCCTTAGTGACGTTTGCGATTACTTTGTTATCTGCACCGGCGGAAATGCTCGTTTGGCTGACGCTATTGTTGATGAGGTTCGCGAGAAGGTCACGGCAAATTGCGGCGTTCGCCCAATTTCTACTGAGGGCCGTGACGGCCTTAATTGGATTCTGATTGATTACGGTTCAGTTGTAGTTCACGTATTCCAGCCTGAGGTAAGGTCTTACTATCGTCTTGAGCGACTTTGGGCAGATGCTCCTCGTGTAGAGCTGGATATTGAGGGAGCTATGACTTCTGAGATTTCTTACGCTGATCTTCCAGAGGATGCGTTGGCTCCAGCCTTTGAACTTTCCGAGGATGATCTGGTAGACAATCTTCCAGAATCTGCTGATCCTACTGAGTAGTGCTGATGTGCTAGATTTGCTCGTTTTTGCCTGTAGGCATAGTGTCAGAAACGCGATGCTCAAAGCGTAGGTCTCTACCATACTGCACTGCATCGGCGCCAAATTTATCTTTGAGTTTATCGGTTACCTCGGAGAGATGACGTAAGTCACTCCGAGGTTTCTTTTTTGCTGTGGGTCCAGAGGTCGCCGCATAAAACGTGTCTTCAAATTGATCAAAAAGAGACGTTTGAACAGGCTTGCTCTGTGTCTCATCTGTAAATGAGCTAATGCCAACACCAAGCAGTCTTACTGGTTGTCCTTCTTTCCAAATGGTTGAAAGAAGGCCAACGGCAATCTCTGCAAAGAGATGCTCATCATCAGTTGGTGTAGACATTCTTTTTTGAGCGGCATGAGACTCTGTTGCAGAGGCTTTTACCTTAAGCGTTACGGTGTAACCTTGGAGCTGCTTTCGGCGGAGGCGTCTTCCTACAACACCAGAGATGTGTCTGATGGCTTCTTCTATTTCTTGTTTATCAAACAAATCTGTTTCAAAGGTTCTCTCGTTAGAAACAGACTTAACATCGCGAGGTTGAGCAGCTTCATGAACCTCTGAGACTTCTTTTCCTTGTGCACGCAAAATCATCTTTGAGGCAGTGTTGCCAACAAGGGAAGTGAGATACGTTGCATCTGCTCTTGAGAGCTCTCCAAGCGTTCTGATTCCTTGCTGATGGAGCGTCTTTGCCATAGAAGGACCAATGCCGCTCATGGCCTCAATAGGCAGTGGAGCCAGAAAGCGACCTTCTGTACCAGGAAAGACCGCAGTAAGACCACGAGGCTTTTCTTGTTCAGAGGCAATCTTTGCTATTGTCTTGTTTGTTCCTAGGCCAATGGAACAGGTAACGCCTAGTGCTGCAACTTTCTTTTGTATACGCTTACAAATCTCTAAAGGATTTTCTTTAGAAAATCTTCCTGGAGTGATGTCAAAAAATGCTTCATCGATAGAAACTTGCTCAACAAGGGGGGTTTCATCTTTGAGAAAACCCATAACAAGAGCACTCATTTCTGAGTATCTGTCATAACGTCCGGAAGTCCAAATTGCATGAGGACAAAGCCTTACCGCAGTAGCAGAAGGCATGGCAGAATGAACGCCATACTTTCTTGCTTCATAAGATGCGGTTGAAACAACGCCTCGTTTGTGAGGAGAACCACCTACAATTACAGGTTTTCCACGCCACTCAGGATGATCAAGTTGTTCTACAGATGCAAAGAACGCATCTAGGTCAAGAAGGCCAATAGCCTTACCTCGCCATTCAAAATCACACGATTTACGTGCGGTTTTATCCGATATATTCTTTGATGTCTCCATAGATATAGTGTATATTTTTTACGTAAATAGAACAAGTGTTTCATAAATAAATTACGAGTACTTTTTGAAGAGAACAAATTTATACTTTTCGAGGTTAACGCGTTGTTGTACACTTGTAACCCGATTTGTGGCTTTGCGGTGCAGCCCATCTAACATCCGAGGCACCGCTCGTATGGAGGAGTTTTCATTGGCAGTTAAGATTCGTCTGGCCCGTCACGGTGCCAAGAAGCGTCCGTACTATCGCGTAGTTGTCGCTGATGGTCGTATGCCTCGCGATGGTCGTTACATTGAAGAAGTCGGTCGTTATAACCCACTGACTAGCCCAAAGACGATTGATATCAACCTCGAGAAGGTTGACGAGTGGGTAGCAAAGGGCGCTCAGCCAACAAGCGCAGTTTCTCACCTCATTGAGATCGCTCGTACTGGTGCTCCAGTTGCAGAGAAGAAGACCAAGCTCTCCAAGAAGGCACAGGCAAAGGCTGCTGCTGAGGCTGCTGCCGCAGCTGCTGAGGAGTCCGAGGCTCCAGAGGCTGAGTAAATCGTGTCTGAATTCACAGAGCCCACTGAGGTAGACGCTGTCGATCAAGACATTCAAGAGATGCCTTCTGACAAGGTTGCTGACCTTGTTGAGTACATCGTTTGTGGTCTTGTCGATAATGAAGATGCTGTTGCACTCGACGTCACCGATCGCGAGGATGGAGCCTTAATTGAGGTTTCTTGCTCTGAGGAAGACGCTGGACGTGTCATCGGCCGCAAGGGTAGAACCATTAAGGCTATTCGTACTTTGGCTCGTGCTCTTGGCCAGCGTGTTGGCACCTCTGTTGATGTCGAGGTTGTAGGCTAATTTTGCGTAAACACTGGCGAGCAATTGCTCAAATTGTTAAAACGCATGGTAAAAGAGGGGAGGTTGTGACGGTTCCCGTTCACAGCCTTCCTTCTCTTATAGCTGAAGGCATGACAGTTGTCCCTGTTCCGCCTGCGCTTAAAGGCCCAAGGGAGTTCTTGGTTGTCTCTGTTGAATCAGATGACAGAGAAGGTAGTCTTGTAACTTTTGAAGACGTAACTACCATCTCTGACGCAGAAGAGCTTGTAGGTAAAACGCTTCTGGTAGAAGAAGATTGTCTTCCAGAAAACTTTGGTCTGGTCAATGTTTCTCTGCTTGTTGGTAGAGAAGTACTTGATATAGAACATGGTTCTCTGGGTGAAATTTCAGAGGTTCTTGTTGGACCTACACAAAATGTGTGGGTAATTGAGGGACCTTTTGGACAGGTACTGATGCCTGCCGTTGATGAATTTATCAAAGAGGCTCCAGCTGAGGGTCCCATTACCGTCTCAATTCCTCAGGGTCTTCTAAGGTTGGGTGAGTAGCATGCGTCTAGAAACGCTCTCAGTATTTCCTGAGGTCTTCTCGCCCTATTTAGACGCGTCTATTATGGGCAGAGCTCGAAAGGCAAACATTTTTGAGTTCTATGCACATGATTTGCGTGACTGGACACATGATAGGCATCGTACAGTAGACGACGCTCCTTTTGGTGGCGGGCAAGGTATGCTTATGAAGCCCGCTCCTATTTTTGAAGCAGTTCGAGAGATTTCTGATCAGGCAGATGCCAAGCCCTACGTGGTGTTTTTCTCGCCAGTTGGTAGACCGTATTCTCAGGTTATTGCTCAAGAGTTTGCTCAAAAAGAGCGCATTCTGTTTGTTTGCGGCCGTTATGAGGGCATGGATGAGCGAGTCTATGAGCTGGCAGATGAGGTTATTTCTATGGGAGATTACGTTCTGACGGGCGGAGAGCTTCCTGCACTTACCGTGATTGACTCGGTTGTGCGCCTGCTTCCTGGTGCGCTTGGCGATGAGATGAGCTCGCAGGATGAGTCTTTCTCTGACGATGGCCTTCTTGAGTATGCTCAGTACACGCGTCCAGCAAAATTTGAGGGGCGAGAAGTTCCGTCCGTGCTTTTGTCGGGTGACCATGGAGCAGTAGCAATCTGGAGACGACACTCTGCACTTGCTCGTACGCGCGCATGGCGCCCCGATCTTCTCGAGAGCGCTCAGCTCACTGACAAAGATAGAGCGTATTTAACGGAGCTCGATCAACAATCTGGTGATAACAATGAGTAGTGGACACTCTAAAGTACTTGAAATTTTTGAATACCTGGTAATTGTTGCTGTTGCCGTTGCGCTGGCATTTTTTATCAGGACTTTTGTTGCTGAGGTGTATGAGGTTCCAACAGGTTCCATGCTCAATACCATTCAGTTGGGAGACCGCTTGGTAGGAGAGAAACTTACCTATCGTTTTGGCGGTACTCCTCAAGCAGGTGATGTGGTTACCTTTACCAGCCCTCAAAACCCCGATACGCTTTTAGTGAAGCGCGTCATTGCCACAGCAGGTCAGACGGTTGATTTGCGTGACGGCGCTGTGTATGTCGATGGCCAGCTTATGGACGAGCCTTACACTGAAGGCAAGCCAACGTATTCTCTTGCGGATCGCACGGGTGCCGTAATTCAGAATTATCCGTATACTGTTCCTGAAGGTCATATTTTTGTTATGGGGGATAACAGAACAAACTCGCTTGATTCCAGATATTTTGGAGCAGTTGCGGTTTCTACCGTGACCTCTAAGGCAATGTTTATTTTCTGGCCCTTTGACCATGCTCGCGGGCTATAGTACTTACGTCGGACATTTGAGAGAAAGAACATCATGGGTGCAACACCACTAACGTTTCAAGATATGATTTTGACCCTTGAACACTATTGGGCAGAAAAGGGTTGCACGGTCATGCAGCCATATGACTCTGAGGTAGGTGCTGGTACCTTCCATACCGCAACTATCCTGCGCTCACTTGGCCCTGACGCCTGGCGTACCTGCTATCCACAGCCTTGTCGCCGTCCTGCTGATGGACGCTATGGCGAGAACCCCAATCGCTTGCAGCACTACTATCAGTTCCAGGTCTTGCTCAAGCCATCTCCTGCAGACTCTCAAGATCTCTATCTTGGCTCACTTGCTGCTATTGGCCTTGATCCAAAAGACCACGACGTTCGCTTCGTTGAGGACGACTGGGAGAGCCCAACACTTGGTGCCTGGGGTCTTGGCTGGGAGGTCTGGCTCAATGGCATGGAGGTTACTCAGTTCACGTACTTCCAGCAGGTAGGTGGCATTGAGGTAGATCCTGTTCCTGTTGAGATTACCTATGGTCTTGAGCGTATTGCTATGTATGCTCAGGGTGTTGACTCCGTCTATGACCTGGTTTGGAGCTACCTGCCAGACGGTACGCCAATGACATATGGCCAGGTATTCCTTGAGAACGAGCGTGAGTTCTCAACCTATAACTTTGAGGTAGCCAACATTGAGCTTATGCGCGAGAAGTTCGACGAGTATGAGGCAGAGTGCCATAGCTGCCTTGAACGTAAGCTTCCACTTCCTGCATATGACTGTGTTATGAAATGCAGCCACGCATTTAACTTGCTTGACTCTCGTGGTGCTCTTTCTGCTGTTGAAAGAGCTAACTATATTCTTCGTGTTCGCACCGTTGCTAAGGCATGCTGCGAATCGTATTTGGAGGAGGTTGCTTCTAAGAAAGCACCTGCAGCAACTACTCATGAGGAGGTGGCTTAAATGGCTGAGGTTAGAGACTTCCTTTTTGAGATTGGTTCTGAAGAGATGCCTTCTGCTCCACTGCAGAAAGCTATTGCTCAGTTCAATAAGCTTGTAGTTTCCGGACTTAAAGACTCTGGTTTGTCATTTGGAGAGGTTAAGATCCTCTCGACACCTCGTCGTTTAACCGCCTACGTTAAGGACGTAGCTGAGGCTACAGAAGAGATTTCTGAGGTCAAGCGTGGTCCTAAGGCAGAAATTGCTTTTGATGCAGAGGGCAGACCAACCAAGGCTGCTGAAGGATTTGCTCGTAAGTGCGGCGTAAGTGCTGATGCGCTGACCCGCCGTGTAGATACCGATGGTCACGAGTACGTCTTTGCGGAGCTCAACATTCCTTCAGTTCCTGCTACAAAGATTCTCTCTGAGCTGGCAACTTCTTGGATTGCTGCTCTTGACTGGCCTCGCAGCCAGCGCTGGGGTTCTTTCCACGAGCGCTATGTTCGTCCTGTTCGTTGGCTTTGCGTCCTCTTTGGTTCAGAGATTGTTCCTGTTACCTACGCCGATGTAACTAGTTCAAACACCACTCAGGGCCACCGTGTTCTTGGACCTGGTTACCATGAGGTAGCTACTCCAGCTGACTATGAGCAGGTGCTCAAAAATGCTGGTGTTTTGCTCCAGGAGCAGCGCAAAGACGTTATTCTCGCCGGCATTAAAGAGGTTGAGGCTGCTCGTCCAGGATCTCACGTTGATATGCCAGAGAAGATCTTTGAGGAGGTCATCAACCTTACTGAGTGGCCTCAGGTTCTTGTGGGCACCTTTGACGAGGAATTCCTTAACGTTCCTTCAGAGATTATTACTGAGTCCATGCTTTCCAACCAGCGCTATTTCCCAATCTATGACGCTCATGGCAAGCTGACTCGAGAGTTTATTGTGGTTTCAAACGCAGATCCATCTTGCGCAGAGCGTGTTATTGACGGCAACGAGCGTGTTGTTCGTGCTCGTCTCGACGACGCTAAGTTCTTCTTTGAGGAGGACTTGAAGCATACGCTTGATGAGTTTGCTCAGCGTCTAGAGACCGTTGTCTTCCAGGAGAAGCTCGGAACCGTTCTGCAGAAGACTCAGCGTATGGAGGCTCTTGCTGCACAGATTGCGCTTGACGAGACTTCCAACAAAGAAGAGGCAGAGCTTGCTGCACGCGCTGCTCACCTTGCAAAGGCAGACCTTGTCAGCCAGGCGGTTGTCGAGTTCACCAGCCAGCAGGGTGTCATGGGTGGCTACTACGCAGAGGCTGCTGGCGAGAAGAGCGATGTAGCTGCAGCAATTCGCGAACACTATCGTCCTCGCTTTGCCGGCGACGAGCTCCCAAGTGGCCAGATTGGTCGCTTTGTAGCTATTGCTGACAAGCTTGATACCATCTGTGGCATCTTTGCCATCAACGAGCCACCAACCGGCTCTTCCGATCCTTACGCTGTTCGTCGTGCAGCTATTGGTGTTATTGCACTGGTTCGCTCAACGGCAAACCTTGACCTCAAGAAGCTCATTGCAAGCTCTCTGGAGCTCTACCGCCAGCAGGGTCTTGTTGTTGACGAGTCTGTTCAGTCTCAGGTTGAGCAGTACTTTATTGGTCGCCTTGCATCTATTGCAAAGGACGAGAAGATCTCTGCAGACGCTATTGAGGCTGTCAGTGCAATTGGCGTTATTAATCCTGATGAGTTCCTTCAGCGTGCTCGTGCACTTGATGAGGCGCGTCAGAACGAGCCCGAGCTCTTTGAGGACCTTGCTACTGCTTATGCACGCGCAGCTCACCTTAGTGACGCTTCTCTTGGTGTAGAAGTTGATACAGAGCTTCTTACCGAGCCAGAGATGTCGTTGCTCGCTGCTTGTAAAAAGGGCCAGAAGCAGGTGGCTTCCGCTCTTGCTGGTGCAGACTACGCTGCTGCTGTTTCTGCACTGTCACAACTGCGTGAGCCTATTGATATTTTCTTCGATAAAGTGCTTGTCATGGATGAAAATGATACCGTTCGCCGAAATCGTTTGCGTCTTTTGAACAAGTTTTCCCAGGTATTTAGTAATGTCGCCGATATTAGTGTGCTTTCTCGTAAGAAGTAGGGTACGCTTAGGTTAGATAAATGTTTGTATCTTTCTGAATACTTGACTGAAAGGGTTACAGCATGAGCACACTTGATATTGACAACAACACTCTTGGTGATGGTCTGCCTATCGTCTATGTTTTGTCTGACTCTCGCGGAGAGACCGGTGCTGCAGTAGTTAAGGCTGCTGCTGCTCAGTTTGGCGATGATTCCGTAGAGATCGTAAGGGTTCCAAATATTCACAGCGTTGAAGACGTTCGCGCGTATTTCAATGAGCATGAAGACGAGGATCGCCCTCGCGCAGTCTTCCACACCTTTGCAGATGGCTCTCTCAGAAGAGAGATTCGTCGTGAGCTTGATCAGCGCCTCATCCCATCTATTGATCTTCTGGGACCAGCTGTAAACGTTATTTCTACGCTTACGGGCGAAGAGCCAAGCCACGCAATTGGCGCTTTCTTTGAGGGAGTAACGCGCTAAGAGAGTGCTGATGCCTCAAAATATCAAAAAGTTAAATGAGCATCCACTTTGGGTGCTCATTTTCTTTATGAAGAATTTCACAATTTGCAACCATAAGTTTGTAAATCATTCTGTGAACGGTCGATATTGACCGCTCACCGTTATTTTGTTCAGATGAATCGCGTAGGTTGGTAACATACTATGAATGTGAGGACAGAACCTACTTTGTTTGGTTTGATGTCTTTGCGTTCAATTGTGTTGGTGCACGCTTTGCGTGTGACAGTTTGAGAGTTTGGAGTGTTATGTCCGAGAAGCACGTTTACAGCTTCGGAAAGGACCACGCCGGTAACGATGTTACTGAGGTCGCTGGCGCATCCGTAGAAGAGGCAAAGTGGATTGTTGGTGGCAAGGGTGCAAACCTTGCAGAGATGTCTAAGATTGGTCTGCCTGTACCTCCAGGATTCTCAATTACTTGCCAAACTTGCGTTGCTTATTCCAACAACGGCAACGTCTGGCCTGAGGGCGTCACTGATGAGATTGACGCTGCAATGGCAACTCTTGAGGAGCGCATGGGCAAGAAGCTCGGCGATGCAGAAGATCCACTGCTTGTCTCCGTCCGTTCCGGTGCTCCATTCTCCATGCCTGGCATGATGGACACTGTTCTTAACCTTGGTCTTAACGATGAGTCCGTTCAGGGCCTCATTAAGCAGACTGGTAACGAGCGCTTTGCTTGGGACTCTTACCGTCGTTTTGTTCAGATGTTCTCTGGCGTTGTTATGGGCGTCTCTGGACAGCTCTTCGAGGACGCAATTGCTGCTAAGAAGGCCGAGAAGGGCGTTAAGCTTGATACAGAGCTGGACGCAAACGACCTTCGTGACCTTGTAACTTGGTTCAAGGGTATCTTTGCTGCAAACGTTGACGTTAAGGAGCACCCAGAGGTCTCCAAGAACGGTTACGCTGTCTTCCCATCTGATCCTTACCTCCAGCTCCGCCTTGCTGAGCAGGCAGTCTTTGGTTCTTGGATGAACGACCGTGCAATCCTTTACCGCAAGCAGAACAAGATTCCTGATGAGCTTGGTACTGCAGTCAACGTTCAGGTCATGGTCTTTGGTAACAAGGGTGAGACTTCTGCAACTGGTGTTGCATTTACTCGTAATCCTGCAGACGGTACCAACGAGCGCTACGGTGACTTCCTGATTAACGCTCAGGGCGAGGACGTTGTTGCTGGTATTCGCAACACTGAGCCTATTGCAGACCTTGTTAAGGTTCCTGCACTCAAGGAGGCAGGCGAGGAGCTCTTCCACGTCTTCGAGATTCTTGAGGACCACTACGCAGACATGATGGACATCGAGTTCACCATTGAGAATGGTAAGCTCTGGATGCTTCAGACTCGTGTTGGTAAGCGTACTGCTCTGTCTGCACTTAAGGTTGCAATTCAGATGTATGAAGAGGGTCGTATTACCAAGGAGCAGGCTGTTTCTCGTGTTGCTCCTGAGCAGCTCGATCAACTTCTGCACCCACAGTTTGATCCTAACGCTGAGTATGAGACCATTGCTAAGGGTCTTAACGCTTCTCCTGGTGCAGCTGTTGGTGCTGCAGTCTTCTCTTCTGCAGACGCTGAGGCTTATGCAGAGGCAGGCAAGCCTTGTATTCTTGTCCGCTGGGAGACCACTCCAGATGACCTCCATGGCATGGTTGCTGCAGAGGGCATTCTGACTTCTCACGGCGGCAAGACCAGCCACGCTGCTGTTATTGCTCGTGGTATGGGCGCTCCTTGCGTCTGCGGTGTTGATACACTCCGCATTGATGCTGCTAACAAGCGCTTCACCGTTGCTGATTCCGGTCTTGTTGTTAACGAGGGCGATGTTATCTCCATCGACGGTACCACTGGTGATGTCATCCTTGGTGCTGTTGAGCTTGTTCAGCCAGAGCTTTCTGGTGATCTTCAGACCATCCTTGCATGGGCAGACGAGGTCCGTCTTGACGAGTCCCGTGGTCGCGTCATTGGCGTACGTGCAAACGCTGATAACCCAGCAGATGCTCAGACTTCCGTTGATAACGGCGCTGAGGCAATCGGCCTTGACCGTACTGAGCACATGTTCCTTGGTGAGCGTAAGCACCTCATTCAGGACTTCATCCTTGCAGACTCTGAGGACGTTAAGCAGCTTGCTATTGAGCAGCTCGGTCGTGCTCAGAAGGGCGACTTCCTTGGCATGTTCAAGGTAATGGACGGCAAAGACGTTGTTGTCCGTCTTCTTGACCCACCACTGCATGAGTTCCTTGATTCCCCACGTGAGCTTGACGTTGAGATTGCTCATGATGAGGAGCAGGGTAAGGATGCCGCTGCAAAGCGTGCTCTTCTCGCTAAGTTTGATGCCTTCCAGGAGGCAAACCCAATGCTCGGCCTTCGTGGCTGCCGCCTTGGTCTTGTCTACCCAGAGCTCAACGTTATGCAGGTCCGCGCTATCGCAAGCGCAGCTGCAGAGCTTAAGCGCGTTGGTCTTGACCCTCGCCCAGAGATCATGGTTCCTCTGGTTGGCTTCGAAGAGGAGCTCATCCAGGTCCGTGAAGAGGTTGAGCAGACCATCAAGCAGGTTGCTGACGAGTACGGTGTTGAGCTCAACATCCCAGTTGGTACCATGATCGAGCTTCCACGTGCAGCTATCATGTCTGAGGAGATTGCTAAGCACGCAGACTTCTTCTCCTTCGGTACTAACGACCTCACCCAGACCTGCCTTGGCTTCTCTCGTGATGACGTTGAGTCCGCATTCATGCCTCTCTACCTTGAGCGCAAGATTGTTAAGACCAACCCATTTGCAACTCTTGATAAGGGCGTCGCAGAGCTTGTCCGCATGGGTGTTGAGGGTGGCCGTAAGGGTAATCCTAACCTCACCATTGGTGTCTGCGGTGAGACCGGTGGCGATCCAGAGTCCATCCACATGTACTACAACCTAGGTCTTGACTATGTCTCCTGCTCTCCATATCGCGTGCCAATCGCACGTCTTGCTGCAGCGCAGGCTAAGATTCAGGCTAATGGTGGTCCACAGAAGATTGCTACCAAGTAGGTTTTCTTCTAGACATACTGCAACAAACTCTAGAGGGCGGCTTCGGTCGCCCTCTTTTGCTAGATAACAATAACCTGCTATTATGTGATAAAAATGCAGGTACAAGGAGGGTCTATGTTATCTATTCAACGAGAAGATCTTGAAGCTCGCGAGCATCAAATCTTATCTCCTGAGGCGGCTTTTTCTGATCAAAGTAAAGGTCGCGCGATAGCAGAGGAGCCTGACCAGTACCGTACGTGCTATCAGTGCGATCGAGACCGTATTCTGCACAGCAAGAGCTTTAGAAGACTTGCTCACAAAACACAGGTTTTTCTCGCCCCAGAAGGGGACCACTATAGGACTCGTCTTATTCATACGCTTGAGGTTTCGCAGATTGCACGCTCAATTGCACGCCCTCTTGGCTTAAATGAAGACCTTACTGAGGCAATTGCACTTGGACATGACTTAGGCCATACGCCGTTTGGTCATATTGGTGAAAAGGCACTTTCTCACGCTATTAGTCTGTATAGGGGAATGGACCCTGACGCCCCAGAAAATGAGCGTATTTTTGCTCATAACCAGCAAAGTGCTCGTATTGTTGAGTATCTAGAGAAAGACGGACAGGGTCTTAATCTTTCTCATGAGGTTATTGATGGCATTAGATGTCACTCAGGCAACCTACGTGCAGAAACAGCAGAAGGAAGAATTGTTGCCATATCGGACCGTATTGCCTATGTAACACATGATATTGATGACGCAAAACGAGCAGGACTTCTTTCAGAGGAGTATCTTCCAACAGAGACTCGTGAGGTTTTAGGCAATAGCTCTCCTGAGCGCATTGAAAACATGGTTCACGATATTGTCTCTGAGAGCTCTCGCGTGGGGGACATTAAAATGACTGACTCCATGTGGGGTGCCATGATGACTATGAGAGCTTTCTTGTTTGCTAATCTGTATGCATCAGGAGATGCAAAATATGAAGAGCCCAAGGCGTATGACCTTATCATCGAGCTGTTCGATTATTTTGTAAATCATTTAGATGAGGTTCCTGCAGAATATAAGTGTCATGATTTTGATCATCCAGAGATTCAAGTAGCAGATTATGTTTCTGGTATGACCGATAGATACGCAACAAGAGTGTTTGAAGATCTTCGTCTGCCTCGTTCCTGGGGTAAAAGAAGATATGTAAAGTAAGTTTTATCCAAACTAACCCTTGTACAGTGGAAAATATTCACGTATACTTTCCGTCTGTGTGTTAACTATGTGTCGTTCGCAGGGGCGTCGGCACCTCTAGAGATGAGGAAACAATGGACTACATTCGCGCTATTGAGCGTCAGCAGATCCGCGAGGACATTCCTGAGGTCCGCGTTGGTGACAACGTAAAGGTTCACTATCGTATTGTCGAGGGTGACCGTACTCGTGAGCAGGTCTTCCAGGGTGACATCATTCGTCTTTCCGGCGAGGGTTCCCGTGAGACTTTTACCGTTCGTAAGATCAGCTTCGGCATTGGTGTTGAGCGTACTTTCCCACTTCACTCACCAAAGATTGCTAAGCTTGAGGTTCTCCGCCACGGTGTTGTTCACCGCGCTAAGCTCTACTTCCTGCGCGATCGTGTTGGTAAGGCTGCTCGTCTTCGCGAGAAGCGCTAATCAACTTCATATGCTCTTTAAAGCCGCCTCCGGGCGGCTTTTTTAGTACCATAGTCATGTGGTTTGGAGAAAAACATGGCTGATTCTGCTAAAGACATAATTGCTCGTTTAAGCGATGCTCCAGAGGTTGAGGTATACGAACTTATAGCTCGTTATAGTGAAGACCCTCGTAAACAAGTTATCAAAGCGTTGGAATCAGCTAAAAAGCGTATTGAAAAAGAACACGCCGAGAAGGCCCGTGTAGAAGAAATGTATCGCTTTCAGAAGGAGTTTTCTGGAGGTGGACTTGTTGTTGGTGTTGATGAGGTTGGCAGAGGCTCTGTAGCTGGTCCTTTAACGGTTTGTGCAGTGTGTTTACCTGAAGACTCGATCATCTATGGACTAAACGACTCCAAAAAATTAACCGCAACAAAACGAGAGATTCTAGCGGCACAGATTCAAGAAATTGCTACAGCAATTGGCATTGCTCATATTGCGCCTCAAAGGATTGATGAAGTTGGTATGGCACAGTGTCTAAGAGACGCCATGCTACAAGCTGTTAAAAACACAGGTATTGAGCCTGACTGTGTCTTGATTGATGGAAATCCTATGCACATCCATCCTAAAGAGAAGACTCTTGTTAAGGGCGATGCACGCATTGCATCTATTGCTGCAGCTTCAATTGTGGCAAAGGTCACACGAGATGCTTTAATGGTGGCTTACGATGAGGAGTACCCCGGCTATCACCTGGCAGAATGCAAAGGATATGCTTCCGCTGAACATATCGAGGCTATTGGCGAGATGGGACTTTCTCCTATACATAGAGCTTCGTTTTGTGGAAACTTTGTTAAGACGCAAAGACTGTTTTAATACACCCAATTTACGCAATCAGATTAGCTTGCAGATATAAATCCAAGCCCGTTCATTCTAAGAGGATTGAGCGGGCTTTTTATGTAGAAGCAAGACAGTAACATCAAATTTTTTACTTTCGTCAGAGTTGCCACGCAACTTAGACAGATAGTGGCCAAGTTAGTGTCAAAGTGCTCCTGCAAACTGAACTCTCCCACAATGAAAGGAGAGTTATGAGCAAGAAAGAAGCAAGTAAGCACGCAGACGCAACATCTCATGAGGTGGAGGAGAAACCCTCACCACAGGAAGATTTAAAAGACCAAGATAAGAGTCCTCAAGATGATGACGAACAAGAGGGAAGGATTCCGCTAGAAGAGATGTCTTCTCGTCAAATTGGCGAGAAGGGCGAGGAGATTGCTGCAAAATACCTCATCAAAAGAGGATACAAAATTATCCAAACTAACTGGACGTGTCAGATTGGTGAGGTTGATATTGTTGCTCAAGATGACGATAACGTTGTGCTTGTTGAGGTAAAGACAAGACGCATCCTGAACAAAGATGACAGCATCATGCCTGAGCTTGCGGTAAACAAAGCAAAGCAGGAAAAATATAGGACGCTTGCGCTTATGTATGCAGCGCTTCATCCAGCGCTTACTTCCATTAGGTTTGATGTTGTTGCTATCAATTTGGTGGCCCCAAGTACAGCAAGCTTGAGGCATTTAATTGGGGCTTTTAGCTGGGATGAGCAATGAGCCAAGCAACCATCTGCGTTCACACGGCAACTCTAAGAGGGATTGAGGCAATTCCTGTAGATGTTGAAGTAGGCATTTCAGGTGGCATACCCGGAATAACCATCGTAGGCATGCCTGATAGTTCCATCATGGAATCTCGGTCTCGCGTGCGATGTTCCCTAAAAGCTGCCGGATTTACCATTCCTCGATTGCTGGTAACAATCAATCTGACGCCTGCGGATATAAAGAAGACGGGTACAGGATTTGATCTGCCTATAGCCGTTGCTATTCTTGCAGCTATCGGACAGATTCCTCAAGAGATTGTGTACAACAGGTTATTTGTTGGAGAGCTCTCATTAAACGGCAAAATCTCTTCTGTCAGAGGAATGGCAGCGTATGCAATGCTCGCTAAGAAACTAGGAATGAAGCTTATTTCTTCTTCAGATTGCAATTTGTTTGGCTCTGATTGGAATCATGTTATTGGAATCCAATCGTTGCTTAATCTGAGCTTAAGAGATCAATCTTTCTGTAAGCCATTGATTCAGCGTAAGCATGCTGTTGAAACAACAACGCTCAGCGAGAATTTAGACTTTGAAGAGGTAATTGACCAGGAACTAGTCAAACGAGCAATCGTTATCGCAGCTACGGGAAACCTGGGAATGCTCATGATTGGCCCGCCGGGAGCAGGCAAAACTATGCTTGCTAAAAGAATTCCAACTATCCTCCCAGAACTTTCCAAAGAAGAGCGCGATGAGGTGTTGTTAATTCATTCTGTAGCAGGTTGTGAGACAGAGTCTATTCAGGCAGGAGTAAGACCCTTTAGGTCTCCACATCACTCGGCTTCTGTAGCAGGCATGATTGGTGGAGGTAGGCCTGTTATTCCAGGCGAGATTTCCCTTGCTCATAAAGGTGTACTCTTTCTGGACGAGCTACCAGAATTTGCTTCTAATACGTTGCAAGTTTTACGTCAGCCTATTGAAGATGGATACGTTCGTCTTGCGCGAGTTGATGGCATTTATAAGTTTCCTTCTCAGTTTCAGCTTATTGCTGCAGCTAATCCTTGTCCCTGTGGTTACTTTGGAGACAAAACACATACCTGCAAGTGCTCTCCGGGAAAGATTTCTACCTATCAGTCAAAAATTGGAGGCCCATTGATGGATCGAATAGATATTGTGTGTGATGTAGCTCGTCCTTCTTCTGATCGAGTCATTCAAGGAGAGCTAGGACTCACATCAGCAGGTATGCGCTCTCTTGTTATTTCTGGTAGAGATTTTGCCTCTTGGCGAGAAACCCGTGAAGTAGGAAGCACTTCTCGCCAAAAATACGTGGAGAGTTTTGATGAATCAGCGTTGCAACTATTGCATAGATTTGCTCGTGGACTTCATTTGGGAGGTAGGGCAATAACACGTACCTGCAGAGTTGCAAGAACTATCGCCGACATTGCTCATCATGAAAAAGTGTCAAAAGACGACGTATCTGAGGCTGTAGCTTATAGGTCTCGTTCTTTGGAGTAGTAATGGAGAGATGGGAGATCTCATCAGAAGATGAGGATTATCCAAAAGAACTGCTATTGCTCAACCATCCTCCCGAAGTGATATACGGAATGGGAGATAGAGGGGTTTTGCAAGCACCTTGTATGTCGGTAATTGGGGCTCGTAGGGCCACTCCATACGGTATGACAATTGCAGAAATGGCTGGCAGATGCGCCGCCGATAACAGTATTGTGGTGGTATCTGGAGGAGCGCTTGGCTGTGACTATACAGCGGGGATGTCTGCGCTTAATGCCGGCGGAAAAACCGTTGTCGTAGCAGGTTGTGGCGCTGATGTTACGTACCCGACTACATCGCTAGACCTCTTTGAAGCAGCACGAGAAGGAAGGGGAGCGGTTATATCTTTAGATAGGTGGGGGACACCGCCTAGACGCTATGCGTTTCCCAGGAGAAATGCAGTAATTGCAGCATTAGGAAAAGTACTTCTGGTAACGGAAGCGGGGCTTTGCTCGGGAACTATGAGTACAGCCGAATTTGCTAACTCACTTGGTAAAACTATTTATGCAATACCTGGGTCTATCTTTTCTCCAGCTTCTGCCGGCACTAATAGGCTAATTGCTGAAGGTGCTCAAATTATTCCTGACGAGACTTCATTGGGCCTTGCAATTTCTTTAGATTTTGATTGTTTAGTTCAAGAACAAATGAAGCATGATAAGAAGTTAACGCCACTTTTATCTGCTCTTATAGCCTCTCCTTCAAGACCAGAAGAGCTTGCATGGCGGTTATCGGAAAACGTTCTTACTGTGCTTAATTCCTTAACTGATTACGAAGCTCGTGGAATGGTAAAAAGATTACCGGATGGAAGGTATACTCCTTCTAAAGACTTTTATTTGGACTCGTAGTGTGTGATAGGTGAAAAATGACGCAAAAAGTTACTGTAGTAGGCGCTGGTTTAGCTGGAAGTGAATGTGCCTTACAGCTTGCTTCTCGCGGTATTTCTGTAGAACTCATTGAGCAGCGTCCTGTTGTTTCTTCTCCAGCGCATCACACAGATATGTTTGCTGAGCTGGTCTGTTCCAACTCTTTGAAATCTACCAAGGAAGATTCTGCAGCTGGAATTTTAAAGTCTGAGCTTAAAAAGATGGGTAGTTTTCTTCTTCGTATAGCAGAAGAAAACTCTGTTCCTGCAGGTGGCGCACTTGCGGTAAATAGGGAAGAGTTTTCAAAAGCAGTAACTGAGCAGATTAAAAATCATCCCAACATCTCTGTGACTCATGCAGAGGTTACAGAGTTAACTGATGAGCCAACAGTTATCGCTGCAGGTCCTCTGTGTTCTGATAGCTTATATCAGGCTATTTCTAAACGTGTGGGAACTGACAGAATGTCGTTTTTTGACGCTGCGGCACCTATTGTGTCTGAAGAGTCAATCGACCGCTCAATTGCATTTTCCCAGTCTCGTTATGAGGATTTAGGAATTGGCGATTACCTTAATTGCCCTATGAATAAAGAGGAATACGACACGTTTGTAGAGGAGTTGCTAGCTGCCAAACGTGTTATTGGTCATGATTTTGAGCAATCCGATTTATTCCAGGCATGTCAGCCTATTGAGGAAGTAGCAAGAACAGGACATGATTCCATTAGGTTTGGAGCCCTAAAACCTGTTGGACTTATTGATCCTAGAACAGGTAAACGTCCTTGGGCGGCAGTTCAGCTTCGTGCAGAAAATACAGGTAAAACAGCATTTAACCTGGTTGGTTTTCAGACAAACCTTACGTGGGGAGAGCAAAAACGCGTATTTACGCTTATTCCAGGCTTGGAGAATGCTGAGTTTGTCCGCTATGGTGTCATGCACAGAAACTCTTTTGTTGATTCTCCTCATGCACTTGATAGCTCATTTGGAATTCCTGGCACTTCTACTATTCTTGCAGGTCAAATTACAGGTACAGAAGGCTATGTTGAGGCGATTGCCTCAGGCTTGCTTGCAGCGCTAAACATGTACGCTCGTCTGTTAGGCAAAGAGGAAGTTAAGCTTCCTTTAACAACTTCGTTTGGCTCTCTTGTGGGTTATGCGACAAACCCAAACACCAAAGATTACCAGCCTATGCATGTTAACTTTGGAATTTTTGAGCCATTGGACGAGCACATTAAAAGAAAAGACGCGCGCCGTCAGAAGATGGCGGAACGCGCTCATAAAGATTTTGATGAGTATCTTGCCTCTCGCCACGAACTCTTTGATTGTGTAAAGCGTGATTAATGTGGGCATTTCTAAAGTGCAGGTAAGTCACGTTGAACAATTTATTGAGTATTTAAGCAAGGTTAGAAATCTTTCTGAGAATACTTTAAGGTCATATCAAACTGATCTTTTAGCATTTGAGCAGTGGTGCAGCAGGGAAGGCGTTGAGGTAACTAAGGTTGATCACAGAAGCCTTCGCTTGTATTTGGCTTACCTCAAACAAGCTCAATATTCAGCTAAAACGCTTAATAGGCACTTGTCTGCGCTACGTGGTTTTTATAAGTGGATGCAGCGAGAAAAACTGATTGCTACTGATCCTGCTCTTGCACTTAGCAATCCTCGAGCGCCACGCAATCTTCCACATACCATGACTGACTCTGATGTAAACAGACTGTTGGAATCATGTGATACCTCAACAGCGGTAGGTCTGAGGGATAGAGCATTTCTCGAGTTTTTGTATGCAACAGGAGCTCGTATTTCTGAGGTAGCAACGCTTAAGCTTGAGCAGATTGATTTACAAAATGGAACAGTACGCCTCTTTGGTAAAGGCTCTAAAGAGAGAATTGTTCCGTTATATGAGTCTGCGATTGAGTGGCTTAAGAAGTACCTTAGGTCTTCTCGTCCTACGCTCTTGTTAAAAGACAAAACAAGTCGCACGCATTCGGCTCTCTTTATTTCTGTAAGAGGAAATGACATGAGCGCAGATTCTTTGCGCAAGGTTTTCTCGTCGTATTTAGCGGCTTCAGGACTAGACAGCTCACTATCACCGCATGCCATGAGACATACATATGCCACAGAGCTTCTTGGTGGCGGGGCAGATTTGCGTATTGTGCAGGAACTTTTGGGCCATGAGTCACTTTCAACTACGCAAGTGTATACGCATCTGTCGGTTGATAGGCTCAAAGAAGCGGCAAAAGCAGCTCATCCAAGGTCAAAGTAAACCGTGCTTTGTTGCAGAAGGTCTTGCACTTGGAATTTAGATGTATTTGCACAGTATTTGTAGAGGTTATGGTCTAAATTCTTTATAGACGCAGCCCTTGTTTTCCTGTTATACTTTCAAAAGTTGTGTAGAAGCACAACATGCTGTTACCAAACAGCACAAAATCGCACGTACGACTACTTGTTTGCCGTGGTGCCTAACGCTAAGCCAGGTGTTGGGTGGTTTTAACAAGGTCTGAACTCGTACGGAGGAACAACCAATGGAGGTAAAAATGGCTGCAAAGATTACTATTCAGACTCTTCTGGATGCTGGTTGCCACTATGGTCACCAGACTCGTCGTTGGAACCCTAAGATGAAGCCATACATCTTTGGTGAGCGCAACGGCATTTACATTCTTGACCTTAAGCAGACTATGCTTGGCGCAGACGCTGCTTACACTTTCCTGAAGAATGTTGCATCTAAGGGTGGCCGCGTTCTCTTCGTCGGCACTAAGAAGCAGGCTCAGGAGCCAATTGCTACTGAGGCAGCTCGTGCAAACATGCCTTACATCAACCAGCGTTGGCTTGGCGGTATGCTTACCAACTTTGTCACCATGCGTTCCCGCATTAAGCGCCTTGAGGAGCTTGAGGCAATGGTAGAGGATGGCCGTATGGCAGCTCTTCCTAAGAAGGAGCAGGCTCTTAAGAACAAGGAGCTTCTGAAGCTTCAGCTTAACCTCGGTGGCGTCCGTGATATGACTTCTCTTCCACAGGCTCTCTTTGTTGTTGACTCCAAGCGTGAGGAGAACGCAATCCGTGAGGCAAACCGCCTTCACATTCCAGTTGTCTCCCTGCTTGACACCAACTCTGATCCAGATGTTGTTGATTACGGCATTCCTGCAAATGACGATGCTATTCGTTCCATTTCTCTTATGTGCCAGCTTGCTGCAGACGCAATTCTTGCAGGTAGCGGCAAGGAGCAGATTTCTGCTGAAGAGATGGGCGCTGAGTCCGAGACCCCAGCTGCTGAGTAACTCTTAGCAACGGGTCAAATAATTTAGTTATTCAGTAGATTTTTGGGAGGAAAACATGGCAGAGATTACCGCAGCACTTGTTAAGCAGCTTCGTGATATGACCAGCTCTCCTATGATGGAGTGCAAGAAGGCACTCGTCGAGGCTGAGGGCGATATTGAAAAGGCAGTAGACATCCTTCGTACTATGGGCGTTGCTAAGGCAGTTAAGCGTGCTGGCCGCGACACCAACGAGGGCACCATTGCTACTTTCATCAGCCCAGACGGCAAGACTGGCGCAATCCTCGAGCTCTCCTGCGAGACTGACTTTGTTGGTACAAACCCACAGTTCACCGGCTTTGCTGGCGATCTTGCTGCAGTTGTCGTCGAGAGCAACCCAGCTGACGTTGAGGAGCTCAAGGCTGCAAAGCTTGGCGACGAGACTGTTGACGAGGCAATCACCGATAAGATCCACAACATTGGCGAGAACATGCGCGTTCTTCGTTTCCAGCGTGTTGAGGCTGCAAACGGCGCTCTTGCTAGCTACATCCACCTTGGTGGCAAGCTTGCTGACATTGTTACCTTTGAGTTCAACAAGCCAGAGACCGCTGAGTCTCAGGACTTCAAGAACTTTGCACACGATGTTGCAATGCAGGTAGCTGCAGCTGCTCCAGTTGCTGCTCGCCGTGAGGATGTTCCACAGGACATCGTTGATCACGAGCTCTCCATTTACAAGGCACAGGCAGCTGAGTCCGGCAAGCCTGAGGCTATTCAGGAGAAGATGGCTTATGGTCGTCTCGAGAAGTACTACAAGGAGTATGTCCTTACTGAGCAGGCATTTGTTAAGGACCCAGATATGACCATTTCTGAGTACGCAAAGCTGCTCTCCAAGAAGGTTGACGACGAGGTAAAGATTGTCAGCTTCGTACGTTTTGCTTTTGGTGAAGAGTAAGACTTTTTACTTCAATTATTTTGAGCCGGTTGTCTTCAACCGGCTCTTTTTTTAACGCGATTCCTGCAAAACTTACGGTGTCGTTTGTTAAAATTATTACAACTATGGCAAACGGAGAGAGCGAGGAAGCTTTGTCTTCAGCTAAATACAAACGAGTACTTTTAAAGCTTTCTGGTGAAGCATTGATGGGCGAGCAATCCTTTGGTATTGACCCCTCAATTCCAGAGATGCTTGCTAAAGAAATCAAACCTGTTTGGGAGTCTGGTGTTCAGATTGCCATTGTTGTTGGTGGCGGAAACATTTTTAGAGGCGTTTCTCAGGCAGCAGCTGGTATGGATCGTGCCCAGGGTGACAACATGGGCATGCTTGCAACCGTAATTAACGCTCTCTCGCTTCAGGATTGTTTTGAGCGCAACGGCATGGATTGCCGCGTTATGAGCGCAATTTCCATGGCTCAGGTTGCAGAGCCTTATATTCGCCGTCGTGCTATTAGACACCTTGAGAAGGGCCGTATTGTTATCTTTGCTGCTGGTACAGGTAACCCTTACTTCACCACTGATACGGCTGCAGCTCTTCGCGCTTGCGAGATTGGTGCTGAGGCACTGATGAAGGCAACAAAGGTAGATGGTATTTACGACTGCGATCCTGTTACTCATGCAGATGCAGTTAAGTATGACACCGTCACTTACAAAGATGTTCTCGCTAAAGAACTTAAGGTTATGGACGCTGCAGCAATTGCGCTGTGCAAAGACAATAAGATGCCAATTCTTGTATTTGACATGCAGTCTGAAGGCGTTTTCATGAAGGCAATTTCCGGAGAAGAAGTCGGTACCACTGTCGTTGAGGAGGACTAATGAGCGTTCATTCTGATAAAGCTAAGCAGTCTATGGAGAAGTGCATCGAGGCACTTAAGAATAACTTTGGCCGCGTCCGTACTGGTCGCGCAAATCCACATGCGCTTGATCATATTAAGGTTGACTACTATGGCCAGCCAACTCCAATTTCTCAGCTTGCAGCCATTAAGGTTCCAGAGGCATCTATGCTGGTTGTAGAGCCATGGGATAAGACCGCTCTTAAGAGCATCGAGAAGGCCATTGAGACTTCTGACCTTGGCATTACTCCATCCAATGACGGCTCCGCTATTAGGCTTCCTTTCCCAATGCCAACTGAGGAGCGCCGTCGTGAGCTTGCTAAAGAGTGCTCTCAGATTGCTGAAGAGGCTCGCGTAGCTGTTCGTAACGTTCGTCGTGACGTTAACGGCAAGATTGAGCGCGATGAGGAGCTCTCTGAGGACGATCAGAAACGCGAGAAGAACGGTATTCAGAAGCTAACCGATACCTATATTGCACAGATTGAGACTCTTCTTAAGACCAAGACTTCAGAAATCATGGAGATTTAAGTGCAGTTTGATGCAGACAAACTCGTCCAGTATTTCTCTGACGCACCAGAAGATATCAGTCTTTCTGATATCAATTTAGAAACTATTCCGCCTCACGTTTCCATCATTATGGATGGAAACGGTAGATGGGCTACAGCTCGCGGACTTGACAGAACCGAAGGTCATAAGGCTGGTGTTCTTTCTTTGCGCAAGGCTGTTACTACAAGTGTGCGCCTTGGATTGGACGTTCTGTCGGTTTATGCGTTCTCTACAGAAAACTGGAAGCGCCCTCAGCGTGAGGTTGATCTGCTCATGCGCCTGTTTGCAGAGACGCTGCTTAAAGAGCTTCCACTGTTCCACCAAGAAAACGTTAAGCTGCGTTTCTTTGGTGACCTTGAGGCTTTGCCAGAGAAGACTCGCAAGACCTTTCAGCGCGGACTTGATGAGACCGCACAAAACACTGGTATGACGTTTGCGCTTGCGGTCAATTATGGCTCCCGCGCAGAGTTAACCAGGGCAGCTGTTCTTCTCGCCAACCAAATTGCTGAGGGCAGCGTGTCTGCTGACTCGGTGACTCCAGCAGATTTTGAGAAGAACCTCTATACAGCAGGACTTCCTGATCCAGACCTTTTGATTCGCACGTCAGGAGAGCTGAGGCTTTCTAACTATTTGCTATGGCAGCTGGCTTACTCGGAGCTGTATGTTACGCAAACTTACTGGCCTGACTTCTCTAAGTGGGATTTTTTGCGCGCCATTAAGGACTATCAGAGTCGCGAGAGGCGATTCGGAGGAGTGAAATAGTGGTGGACAATACGCGCGATTCCAAAAAGCCTACTTCCAGGATTGATACTGACTCTCAGTTAAATCCTGAAGAAACAGGTAGTGTTGGAATTGATAGACAGATTGAAAAGCTGGAGATTCGCCGCTCACTTAAAGAGCTGCAACGAGCCGCTGGTAACCTTATGGGCCAGCGTGTCCGTGGCGTTACCGAAAAGCTTTTGACCAGAACTCTGTCTGGCGTAGTCTATGCAGCTATTGTGCTTGCTGCACTGTTTGTGGGAAAAGAAGCCACTATTGTTTTGATTGCTGGTATGGGATGGCTGTGCTGCTCTGAGTTCTTCCACATTTGTCGTATGGGTGGACGCATGCCAAACGAGCCTCTTGGCCTTGTTTTCTCACTTATTTTCCCCATAATTGCGTACTTTGGCCATGTCTTTCCGCTGGTATTTTCTCTGCTTTTGATTATTCTTTGCGGACTTTGGTATGTCTTTACACCGCGAGCAAACCTTGCAGACGTGGCAGTTACGGCCTTTGGACCACTGTATACGTCGCTTTCGCTTTCAACGGTAGTGCTGCTGAGGTCTACAGAGCCTAGTTTTTCTATTCCTTGGATCACGCTTGCTGTCATGCTTTCTGTGTGGGCTAACGATTCTTTTGCGTATTTGTTTGGATCTAAATTTGGCAAGCATAAACTGGCGCCAAGAATTTCTCCAAATAAGAGCTGGGAAGGCTTCTATGGTGGCCTTTTAGGCTCAATGTTGGTGTGGTTCTTGATTGCCGTGTTTGGCGCAATTAATATGAATCCTCTGTTTGCCCTGCTCTTTGGCGTAACTGAGGGTATTTTCTCCGTTGTAGGAGACCTCTTTGAGTCTCGTATTAAGCGAGGCGTAGGACTTAAAGACTCTGGTTCAATTATGCCTGGTCATGGTGGCCTGCTTGATAGAACCGATTCGATGATTTTTGGAACTATGGCGGCGTTTCTTCTCTTCCAGCTTGCCGTGCTCTTTAGCCAGGTCAAGCTTCCTATTGCGCTGCCGTTTGGAGCATAGGTTTTGAGCATTTTTGAAGACACTGCGCCTCGTGCCGCTAGGCATGAGCCTTTGCGTGTTGCTGTCCTTGGAGCTTCGGGTTCTGTAGGTATGCAGACGCTTGATGTATGTCGCCATTTCCCGCAAAAGGTGCAGGTAGTTGCCCTTGCGATGAGGTCGTCGGCTGAGTTTGCCGTGAAGGCAGCAAATGAGTTCAACTGCAAATATGTTGCATTTGCCGATGCAAGTGTCAAGGGCAACGCTCTTCTCGACAGCTTGCCACAAGGCTGCAAAGCAAGCTTTGGCCCCGAGGCAGTTCAAGCGCTCGCTGAGCTGGATGAGGTTGACTGCGTAGTCAACGCAGTAGTGGGAGAGGCTGGCATTTACGCTGGTCTAGCCGCTGTAAAGGCTGGCAAGGTGCTGGCATACGCCAACAAGGAGTCCATTGTTGTTGGCGGAGACCTTCTGATGCCGTTGGTTAAGCCTGGTCAGCTCATTCCTGTTGACTCCGAGCACAGCGCCATCTTCCAGTGCCTTATTGGCGAGAACCCCGCTGACATCCAGAGGATTTGGCTCACCTGTTCTGGTGGTCCGTTCTTCGGATATTCTCGTGAGCAGCTCAAGCATGTCTCGGCCGACGACGCTTTAGCGCATCCAACCTGGAAGATGGGCGCCAAGATCACCATCGACTGCGCCACGCTTATGAACAAGGGCCTTGAGCTCATTGAAGCTCATCATCTCTTTGATACCCCAATGGACAAGCTTGAGGTGCTGGTACATCGTCAGAGCCGCATCCACTCTATGGTTGAGTTTGTGGACGGTTCCGTAAAGGCGCAGCTTGGAGCCTCTGACATGAGGTTGCCAATCCAGTTTGCTCTGAGCTATCCGCACCGTTGGCCAGCAATCTCCAAGCCGGTTGAGTGGCAAGAGACAGCTCCTTTAACAGGAGATTATGCTGACGAGAAGACCTTTGGATGCCTAGCTCTTGCTCGCCACGCGGGAACTGTTGGTGGAACGCTTCCATGCATCATGAATGCTGCTAATGAAGTTGCTAACCATGCATTTAGGCGAGGAAGATGTTCATTTCTTGATATTGAGCGCATTGTTGCAGAGACCATGAATGCCTCTCATGTCCAAAGGGTAGAAGACCTTCAACAATTGACGCTTGTAGACGCAGAAGCACGAGCTTTAGCTCGCTCTTTTGTGGGATAGGAATTTTGTGAATTTGCTAGCTATTCTTTCACCAATTTTTTGGGGACTCTTGGTCCTCTCGCTTCTTGTATTTGTTCACGAGGCTGGCCATTACGGTATGGCGCGCCTGTGTGGCGTTCGTGTCACTGAGTTCTTTTTGGGAATGCCTTTCAAGTACAAGCTTTCTCATAAGAGCAAGAAGTATGGCACCGAGGTTGGCGTAACACCGCTTCTTTTTGGTGGCTATACCCGCATCTGCGGCATGGAAAGCCAGCTTGATGAGCTGCTTCCACAGGCTCTGATGAGTGTTCAAGAAGAGGGCTCACTTGAGGTTGGCACGCTTGCAGCAAAGCTTAACTGCGAGGATGACCGCGCCTACAATTTGCTGTACACCTTGGCGGACTGGGGTTCCATTGAGCTTGTCAAAGAGTCCGAGTCAGATGAGCTGACGCACATTACGTTCCAGACTCTTGCACGAGACGCTGAGCTGCGCTGCGAGTATGACCGTGGTCACAATTTTGAACTGGAAGGCTCAACGGTAGCGGGGGAGCCTCGTGTTCCACAGATGTCTGCTCAGAACTTCTTTGCTCAAGAGAAGGCTCATACCTACGTTGGTGTAAGTGTTCCCAAGCGCCTGCTTATGATTTTGGGCGGACCCCTGGTTAACATTGCGCTTGCCTTTGTGCTGGTCGTAGGCTCCCTCATGTTTGTTGGTATTCCAGCTGCTCAAAACAAGGCACAGTTGGGCTCAGTTGAATCTGGCTCTCTGGCAGCTATTTCCGGTCTTACTCCCGGTGACACCATCCTTACGTTTAACGAGGTAGAGGTTCATACCTGGGAAGACCTTACTGCGGCTATCAAAGACGCAATGTCTGCAGGTAAAACTGATATTCCTGTCACCTATGATCGCGGTGGTATTCAGCTTGTAACTACCATTAAGCCTGCTTTACGTCCTGACGATAAAATCATCGGCGTATCACCCGTTATGACCATGTATCACTTCTCGTTTATTGACGCGTCTGCTGCGGCTGTATCGTATGCTGCGCAGGTTGGACAGTTTGCCCTAAGGCTGCTCATTCCAACGCAGACCATGGAAGTTCTTAACCAGTCGTCTTCTGTTGTGGGTATTTCTGTGATGGCTTCAGAAGCTGCTGCAGAGGGTTTCTCGACCCTTATTATGCTGGTAGCAGCCATTTCTATGTCCCTTGGCTTTATGAATCTTTTACCTATTCCACCTCTTGACGGCGGAAAGATTCTGATTGAGGTAATTCAGGTGATTATCAGAAAGCCTCTGTCTATCAAAATTCAAAACATTTTGTCTTACATTGGACTGGCGTTTTTCCTGTTTGTATTTGTTGTTGCACTGAGAAACGATATCCTTCATTTGCTGTTTAGGTAGCTGATTTTATGTCTGAGATTGCTCGCACAAAAACTCATCCCGTCATGGTTGGATCAGTCCAGGTTGGCGGAGGCGCTCTCGTTTCTGTTCAGTCTATGTGCACCACCAAAACTAATGATCCAGACGCTACGCTCCACCAGATTAAAGAGCTTGCAGAAGCCGGTTGCGAGATTATTCGTGTAGCAATACCTGACGCAAAAGCGCTTGATGGCTTTGAAGAGATTTGTAAATACTCTCCACTTCCCGTTGTTGCCGATATTCACTTTGACTATAAGCTTGCGCTTGAAGCTGCAAAGAGAGGCGCTGCTGCGCTTCGTATTAATCCGGGCAACATTGGCTCTATGGAACGCGTGGACGCTGTTATTGATGCAGCTAAAGAGGCCCATATTCCTATTAGAATTGGTGTCAATGCCGGCTCTCTTGCTAAAGAATTTGATACAAGACAAGACATGACCCTTGTCGAGAAACTCGTGGCATCGTCAAAGTCATTTGTAGAGCATTTTTCTTCTCGCGGTTTTGAGGATATTGTCTTATCTGCAAAGGCTCATGATGTCCCCACTACGCTTGCGGTCTATCGTGCGCTTTCAAAGGAGCTTCCACAGATTCCTCTGCATGTAGGTGTAACAGAGGCTGGCGCGCTGAGGCAGGGAACGGTAAAGAATTCTGCCGCAGTTGGCATTTTGCTTGAGAGCGGCATTGGTGATACCATGCGACTGTCTTTGACGGCCGACCCTGTAGAAGAGGTCCATGTAGCATGGGAGCTTCTTGCGGCTCTTGGCATGCGTCGCATTAAGCCAGAGCTTGTAAGCTGTCCTACGTGCGGCAGGTGTGGCGTTGACATGATTCCTATTGCAGAAGAAGTTACCAAGCGTTTAGATGGCGTTCGTGCTCCAATTTCTGTGGCGGTCATGGGTTGCGTTGTAAACGGACCTGGTGAGGCCAGGGGTGTTGACCTTGGCGTTGCCTGTGGCAAAGGTCAGGCAGTGTTGTTTGAAAACGGCAATCCTATTAGAAAAGTGCCTGAAGATAAGATTGTTGATGAGCTATTCGCTGAAATTGAGAATCGTTTTGGCAAAAAATAAGTAAACTATACGTATTACTTCATATTGAAAGGAAACTACCTTGAAGCACTGGATGCGCATGTCTTCTTTGTATGCACCAACACTTAAAGAAGACCCAGCTGAGGCTGTACTTGCAAGTCACCGCCTGCTCCTTCGTGCTGGCATGATTAGAAAGACCGCTGCTGGTCTGTACTCTTATCTGCCACTTGCATGGCGCTCTCTTTTAAAGATTGAGGCCATCATTCGCGATGAGATGGACGGTATTGGTGCTCAGGAGATTCTTGTTCCTATTATGACTCCAGCTGAGCTCTGGGAAGAGTCTGGTCGTTGGGACGTCTACGGCGACGAGCTTATGCGTATGCATGATCGCCACGACCGTCAGTTTGCCCTTGGCCCAACTCACGAGGAGACCTTTACAGACCTCATTAGAAATGAGCTCAAGAGCTATAAGCAGCTTCCTGTAACGCTTTATCAGATTCAGGATAAGTTCCGTGACGAGCGCCGTCCACGCTTTGGTCTTATGCGTGGCCGTGAGTTCATTATGAAAGATGGTTATTCCTTCTCGGCAACACAAGAGTCACTGCAAGAGTGCTATGACCAGGAGAAGGTTGCTTACCAGAACGTTTGTGACCGCACACGCCTTAAGGCTCTCCAGGTAGTTGCAGACTCTGGCCAGATTGGTGGAGATACCTCTGTTGAGTTTATGGCTCTGGCTGAGGCTGGCGAGGCAAGCCTGGTTTACTGCGATTGCGGCTACGCTGCAGATACTGAGGCAGCTGCTGCAAAAATCAACGTAGAAGAGCGTGAGTCTGGCAAGATGTGTGAGATTCATACCCCTGGTATTGGCTCCATTGATGACGTTGCAGAGTTCCTCCACGTTTCACCTGCAGCAACTCGCAAGGCTCTTGCGCTTGTTGACGGAAACGGTAAGCCAGTTGTGTGCTTTGTTCCAGGCACTCATGAGCTCAACGAGGTAAAAGCTGAGCACGCTTTTGGTGAGTACCATATGATGACTGATGAAGAGCTTGAAGAGTATGGCCTCATCAAGGGCTTCATTGGACCTGTTGGCCTACCTGAGGGCATCCGCGTTGTTGGAGACCTTTCCCTTGAGGATACTCAGTGGTGGCTCTGCGGTGCTAACAAGGCAGACTACCACCTTGATCACGTTGAGCTTGGTCGTGACTTTGAGATTAACGAGTGGAAAGATCTTGTTACTTCTCAGGAGGGTGATATTTGTCCTGAGTGCGGTCTTCCTCTTCATGCTGCTCGCGGTATTGAGGTTGGCCAGGTCTTCCAGCTTGGCACCAAGTACTCTTCAGCGCTTAACGCTACCTTCACCGATGAAAACGGCGAGGACAAGCCTCTGGTTATGGGTTGCTATGGCATTGGTGTTTCCAGACTGCTTGCGGCCGTTGTTGAGCAATACAATGACGAGAGGGGCATCAAGTGGCCAGTCTCTGTTGCTCCTTATGAGGTTTCTGTTCTCTGTCTCTCTGATAAAGACCCAGAGATTTGGGATGCAGCAGGCGCTGTAGCTGACGCTTGTGTTGCTGCTGGTCTTGAGACTGTTGTTGATGACCGCGCGGAGCGCCCTGGCGTTAAATTTGCTGATGCAGACCTTATTGGCTTCCCATGGCAGGTAATTGTGGGCAAGAAGGGTGTTGCAAATGGCATTGCAGAAGTCAAAGAGCGCGCTACCGGCGAGCGCTTTGAGGTTGCCCTTGATGAAGTTGGCTCTTGGCTGGCCGAGAAGATCCTTCCAGAGCGCGAGCTTTAAAAAAGAGCGCCTGGTTTTTAACCAAGCGCTACATCAAGCGTCATCATAACGGTAAAGCCTAGTGCGAAGGCAAGTACTCCAACATTTGAGTGCTTGCCTTCACTCATTTCTGGAATAAGTTCTTCTACAACAACGTACATCATGGCGCCTGCGGCAAAACTGAGCAGGTAGGGAAGAATGGGAATAACAAGCTCTGCTGCAAGAATAGTGAGCACCGCTCCAATAGGCTCAACTATGCCCGATAAAATTCCCAAAATAAGTGATTTACCTTTAAAAGTACCACCCGCATGAAGAGGCATAGAAATGATGGCTCCTTCAGGAAAGTTTTGAATAGCAATGCCAAGCGCCAAAGCCATGGCTCCTGCATAGGTGATATTAGAGTTACCCGAGATCCATCCAGCAAAAACAACGCCTACGGCCATTCCTTCAGGAATGTTGTGGAGCGTTACTGCTAACGCCATAAGCGTTGATTTTTGCCAGCTTGTCTTAATGCCTTCAGCTTCATCGTCTGTCTCACCCAGGTGAAGGTGGGGAATTACATGGTCAAGCAAAAGCAAGAAAAGAGTGCCTACCCAAAACCCAACTACCGCGGGAACAAAAGCAAACTGTCCCATTGCTTCAGAGGATTCAATGGCCGGAATCAACAAACTCCAGATAGAAGCGGCAACCATGACGCCAGCGGCAAAGCCTGTAAGAGCACGCTCTACTGTTCGATTGAGGGCCTTCTTCATAAACAGTACCATCGCTGCACCCAGCGAAGTTCCTGCAAAAGGAATCAAAATTCCTTGTACTAGTTCTGTATTCATCTAAAACTCCCATAAGTTTCAATTAAGAGTAATCATTACTACTTGTGTACCCAGCACACTTTATGCAAATTCGATTTATATACCATCAATTACAAAATTGTCGAGAAAAACAGAGCTTTGGTTTGCTATAGTATTTCCCGCACCACGTTCGGGGAATTAGCTCAGCTGGGAGAGCGCATGACTGGCAGTCATGAGGTCAGGGGTTCGATCCCCCTATTCTCCACCACGCATTCTGGCGGCGGCATCTGTCGCCGCTTTTTTCTTACGGGCTCATGGCGCAACGGTTAGCGCAGGGGACTCATAATCCCTGGGTTGGGGGTTCAAATCCCTCTGGGCCCACCAAATACACTTGTGGCGAGAAACCCCTTGGTTTTCTCGCCATTTCTTTTACCGAAACTCTTTACCGTTTAATGATTCGATTACGTAATTTATATAAAAACGGGTAAAATATCCGTCAGTTATAACTTGTAGATAGGGGATACATGACTCCTGAGACTCGTAAGATGAAGATCTTTAGTTTGACACTTTTGATCGGCGGACTTTTAGGTCTTGTTAACGTTGCGGTTCTTGTAATTGGTGCCGGTCCATCAATTGATTCCGCTCTACTTTTGCTTGCAAGTATGATTTCACTTCTTACTGGTGGTTATGCAGCTAGAGAGGCTAATGTTCCTAATAGAGCTGCAGCCGCTTATCCTATGATTTTTGGATCGTGTGTGGTTTTGGCTGTTGCTGTTGTTGCTCAGTTGATTTTGACACCTTCTGTAACTTTGCAGTTCATTGAGCTGTTTGCACTATTGGCAATGGCAAGTGCTGTTGCTCGAGGATCTCATAAAGTCAAAAAATCTCTTGAAGCCAAGTAAGTTTTTTATTGTTCTAGCTCCGGTTGTGTACGGTTTTCTTTGTGAACTGATTTGTTGGGGGTTTGTATGGATCGTGGAACTAAGTTGATGATGGCGCTTTCCTCTATGCTTGGCGCGCTTGGCGTTGCCGGTATTGTCATCTTTGCCTTCTCAGTTGGCTATGGCCGTTTCTCTTCCAGCATGATTGTGCTTCTCCTGTGCAGCTTAATGTCGGTTTATTGCTGCTATATTCTGCAGAAATGCATTAGTTTGGCCAAAGATTTTGAGAAAACCCACGGTATTGTTCGTCTTGTAGCCGGTGTTGTACTCATTCTCTTTACTATTGAATGGGTCTTTGTTTCACAGCTTGCTTCTCAGCCAATGGTAATTGCACCAATGATTCTTCAGCTTATCTTCTTGGGAATCATTCTTGTTCAGATGAATAAGACTGTGTCTACGTATTCACCGTCAAAAAAGTCAAAAGCTAGAAATTAGCTTCATTGTTTGTTATTATTGCAAGTCGTTCGGGCGATTGGCTCAGGGGTAGAGCACTTCCTTCACACGGAAGGGGTCGCTGGTTCAAATCCAGCATCGCCCACCATAGAATTTTTAAGGCCTAGGTTACTAGGCTTTTTTGTTAGTACTTAGTTACAGTAATGACTAATATTCATTGCCAAGCAGAAATCTTAGAGCTTCCCTTATATACTTGAGCCCTAGGAAAAGGGAGATGTATGACAAAATCAACTAACAATACCCGTGCCATTAATCCAGTTGAGCAGTTTGATATGTACGTTGCTCACGTTGGCATTAACGCAAGCAATACGGACGAGGCAGAAAAGATTGCAAACCTGTTTACCGCTCTTATGGGACTTCCAACTATTGAGCAGCCACCTTCATTTTTTGCAGGGACCCTGGTAGAGGTCATGAAACAAAATGGGCGAGGCACAAAGGGTCATATTGGCTTCCACGTTAACAACATTCCTGCTGCCGAGAATTACTTTGCAGGTCGTGGCTTTGAAATTGACGAGACTTCTAGAAGGCTTAATCCAGATGGCAGTACCTTTTTGGTCTACTTCAAAGACGAGATTGCCGGCTTTGCTATTCACCTCACCATGGATAAGTAGCCCCACTTCCATCAAACTCAACTGACGATTTTTAGCGAGAAGACCTTTCAAGCACAAGGGTCTTCTCGCTATTTTTTTGCTGTTTACTGATTTGTTCAGCATGCAAGATCTTCTGAAAAATTTGAAAAGTATTTGGGGAATTAAGAAACGGCTACATAACAGCTGTATTTTTATATTATCCTCTAGGCATATTCGTTGTAAGAATTTAATTCACGAGTTAAGAATGAAGAGAACAAAGTCTCTATTTGTTGCTCTGCTGGTCATGGTGATGTGTGCTGTAAGTCTTGGTTTTGCCCAGCCCGCATACGCAGCAAATGAGAATGTGTTGACCGTAAATGTTACTGACAACTATTATGGTAATCCTGTTGCTGGTGCTACCCTTAAGGCAACACCAGCCACTGAAAGATTACCAGGATACCCATATCCCGCATGTCCTCCAGTTACGCCTGTAATTCCCGCACCAGATCCAGCAACCCTACCTGGTAGCGATACTCCTCGTGCTATGACACAGACGCCTGGAGCACCTGGCGTTCCTTATACACAAACTGGTCACGTTGATAGAGATGCGGATAATAACTATCTGCTTACCACTGGTTCTGACGGTACTGTTGTTATTCCTGATTATCTTGTTGAGAGAGAATCTACTATTACTCAGCTGACAACCCCTGATGGATACACCATCGAAGACCCTAATCCTCAAACTGCTAAGATTACCGGTACAGATACTACAGCAGAGGTTGTATTTGTAAACAAGAAGAACGAGGTTCCAACTCCTGAGCCTGCTTCAGAGCCAAGTTTTGAGCCAACTCCAGCACTAGAACCTCAGCCACAACCTCAGCCACAACCTCAGCCAGAGGCCCCAAAGGCTAAGAAGGTTAAGAAGGGCGCTTTTCCAGATACTGGTGATAACGCTCTTACGCTACCTCTAATCATTGGTGTTGCTGGCGTAACTGTTGTTGTTGCTGGCGCAGCTCTCTTCCTTCATAAGAAGCGTCAATAAATCTTCATAAGCTTAGCTTCATTTACATAATTCACCACGTAAATCAAGTGAATGACTTATACTTATCCAGTTCAGATATGTATGAGGAGTTCACTTGATTGCTCTTGCGGATAAGATTTCTAAGTCATTTGGCGGCAGGGTCCTTTATTCAAATGCAACACTTCAGCTCAACGCAGGAGAGCGTTGGGCTTTAGTTGGCCCTAATGGTGCTGGTAAAACGACGCTTCTAAAGATTATCATGGGCCTGGAGTCTGCTGATGAGGGAACCGTTACCTTTGCAAAAGACGCTACCCTTGGATACCTTGAGCAAGAGACAGAACTCATGGGGGACAGAACTGCTCTCAATGAGGTCATCGAGTCTGCTCATGAGATTAAACAGTGGGAGAGAAAGGTAAATGACCTTTCACTCAAAATTGCTGAAACTCCTGAGGGTGCCACGCTTAACAAGTACCTGGAAGATTATGCTCATGCCATGGAGCGCTTTGAGCGTCTTGGTGGCTATGAGCTTGAAAGTAGAGCTCGTCAGATTCTTGCAGGTCTTGGTTTCCCAGTAGAAGATTTTGACAAGCCAGCCAAAGAGTTCTCGGGTGGCTGGCAGATGCGTATCTCTTTGTCAAAGTTGCTTCTGCGTCGTCCTGACGTCCTTCTCTTGGACGAGCCTACCAACCACCTGGACTTGGAATCTGTTCAGTGGCTTGAGAGGTTCTTATCGTCATATGACGGCACGGTTTTACTGGTAAGCCACGACCGTTCGTTTATGGATGCTTGCGTGACTCACGTTGCAGCACTTGAGAATCGCATGCTAGTTACGTATACCGGCAATTATTCTGGTTACCTTCATCAGCGAGAAGAAAATCTTGAGCAGCTCCGTGCTAAACGTGCAGCTCAAGAGCGTGATATTGCTCATATGGAAACCTTCATTGAGCGCTTTAGGTATAAGCCAACTAAGGCAAAGCAGGTTCAAGAACGCGTAGCAAAGGTCGAGAAGATCCGTGAAGAGCTGGTAGTTCTTCCAGAGCAGTCTCACCATATGCATTTTAGGTTTCCAGAGCCTCCCCGTACCGGAGATACGGTCATTTCTCTTGAGGGTGTGGCCAAATCTTACGAGGATAACTTTGTCTACAATAACGTTGACCTTAAGCTGTATCGCGGAGATCACGTAGCGCTTGTTGGTCCTAACGGCGCTGGAAAATCCACTCTTATGAAGCTCATTGCCGGCAAGCTGAAGCCAGATGCCGGAGAAATCACTCTGGGTCAAAACGTCACCGAGGCCTACTACGCACAACATCAGCTTGAAGAGCTTAACCCTGCAAACACGGTACTTGCAGAGCTTGATACAGTAGCTGCGGGATGGACCACCTCTGAAGAGCGCAGATTGCTGGGTGCCTTCCTGTTCCACGGCGAAGACGTGGAGAAGCGCGTAAATGTAATTTCTGGTGGTGAGCGTGCTCGTTTAGCCCTTGCCAAGATGCTGGTTTCTCCAGATCCACTGTTGCTTCTGGACGAGCCAACTAACCACCTGGATATTGATTCTGTTGACGTTCTTGAGAAGGCGCTTGTGGACTTCCCGGGTACTATCATCTTGATCAGCCACGATGAGCACCTAGTCAGAGCTGTGGCTAACAAGGTTGTGGATGTTCGCGATCACAAGGTTACGGTCTATGACGGAGACTACGATTACTTCCTTTTTAAGCTTGCAGAGCTTCAAGCAGCGGCACAGGGGGAGACGTCGAGCAGGACCGTGTCCTCGTATGGAACTTCGGGTGCAAGAGCGGTTAAGAGTGCTGCTCCAGAGGTGGGTCAAGCTGCAGGATCTTCTCGCAATGTGAAGACTAAGGAGCAGAGAAGAGCTGAGGCAGAGGAACGTAATCGTAGAAGTCGTGCGCTCAGGGAGACCAAGAAGCGCCTAGACGAGGTTGAGGCAGCGCTGACTCCTGCGCATAAACGATACGATGAGCTCATGACGCTTATGGCTGACGAGGCTCTCTATAACGATCCTCAAAAGTTTGATGAGTGTATGGCCGAATATCAGGCACTTTCAAAGAAGATTCCCGCTCTTGAGGCTGAGTGGTTGGAACTTTCAGAAAAAATGGAAGCAGATATTGATGAGTAGGTAGTTTTGTCAATCTTGGGTAAAATTATCTTGTACCTAATGTCTTGTACTTACTGTTTAGTATCCAACGCCTTGTACTTAAGGCTTAAGTCTGTACGTGCCTGTCTGCATAGTCTTTGCAGATGTTGAGATAAGGATTGTTGTGTCAACTGCTTTAACATCAGTTCCATCGCTTTTGACAACGCTTGCTGAATTTGCGCTGATAATTTTTGCCATTGTGGTTCACGAGGTTGCGCATGGCTTTGTGGCATATAAGTGTGGCGATCCTACGGCAAAAATGTCTGGTCGCTTGACACTCAATCCGCTGGCACATATTGACTTGTTTGGTACAGTTCTTCTACCGTTTATGCTGGTATTGATGGGTGGACCAAGCTTTGGATACGCAAAACCCGTCCCTTATAACCCCAACTACCTCAAAAATCGTCGTCGTGACGAGATTCTGGTAGCGCTAGCAGGCCCTACTTCCAACATCTTGCAGGCGCTTCTCGGTGCACTCTTGTTGCGTTTGCTTAATGCGTTAGCTGTTGCATTTGGCACCGCATTAAATCCGCTGGTACTGTACTATGTTTCGTCTCTGGTAATCTTCTATATCCAGATCAATGTAAGCCTGGCAGTCTTTAACATGCTGCCTATCCCGCCTTTGGACGGATCTAAGTTGCTGCTTTATTTTCTTGGCGAGAAAAACCGTCAAAAGTTCTATGCTATCGAGCCCTATTGCATGATTGCTGTGGTGGGACTCATGTTCTTTGCGCCTGGCTTTTTCTCGTCCATTATCGGAGGCATTTCTAACGTCATTTTGAGTCTGCTTGCGAGAATCATCTAATGTCGTACAAAGTAAACACTGCAACATACTCGGGACCATTTGACCTGCTACTTCAGTTGGTAAGTAGGCAGAAGGTGGCCATTGGATCCATTTCTATCTCTGAGGTTGCTGACCAGTACCTGGCAGAAGTCAACGCCATGGAAGAGCTTGACCTAGACGTTGCCAGTGACTTTGTGCTTGTTGCGTCAACGCTTCTGGACATGAAAGCTCATGCCCTGGTGCCTCAAGACGTTTCGCTCAAAAGCTCATTTGATGAAGATGAGTATGATGACGAGCTTGACGGCCTTTCTCCTGATGAGGCGCGAGAAGTTCTTATTGCTCGCCTTATTGCCTATAAGCAATTTAGAAATGCTGGCGCTGCGCTAGGCAGCCGCATGGAGGCGGAATCATACATGTTCCCGCGTTCAGTGGGTCCAGACCCTGATTTCTTGAACCTCATGCCAGACTATCTAGAAGGCATTACCCTCAGAAGCCTTGCGGTCATCTGTGCGGACATTGACTCAAAACGTGAGACATTCTTGCTTGAGGCAGAACATGTGGCGCCAAAAAGGCTTCCAGTGGCTCTAACGGTTGCTTCTGTGGACCGTCTTACGCGCTCCAAGGGCAAAGTGACCTTCTCTGAGATTCTAGACGGTCAGGATACGCCAGAGATTGTGGTTGCAAACTTCTTAGCTGTGCTTGAACTCTTTAAGCGCGGTCTTGTACGTGTTCAGCAAGATGTCATTTTTGGCGAAATTGAAATTGAGCACATAGAGGGTGCAGATTCATATCAGCTTGATGAATCGGTACTCCTGGAACTGGAAGAGCTTTCTGGTGATGAGCCAGATTTTGAGGGATTTAACTTGTCTCAAAACGCGCTTCAAGATGTCCAACAGACGCTTTTATCGCTTGCTCATACGCCCGATGAAGTACAGGAAGAGGCGGAATAACTTATGGCAGAAGAGCTTACCTATTTAGATTCCGATTCGCTTAAAGGCGCTCTAGAATCGCTGCTTTTAGTTGCAACTGATGCTATCACCACGGCTGACTGTGCAAAGGTCACCAATGCAGCTCCCGCCGAGGTAGCTGAAGCTCTTAAAGAGCTTGCAGAGGAGTATACGCGCTGCAATAGGGGCATTCAGCTTAGAGAGGTAGCCGGCGGTTGGCGCCTCTTTACGCACCCTGCCCACCATCAGCTTGTCAGCGACTTTGTCCTTTCCTGGGACACACGCCGCCTTTCTCAGGCAGCGCTTGAAACGCTTGCGGTTATTGCTTATCACCAGCCGGTAACACGCGAGGGCGTCCGTGCAATTCGTGGTGTTAACTCTGATGGTGTTATCTCTTCACTTCGCGAGAAAAACCTTGTTCGTGAAGTAGGCAAAGAGGCAGATAGGGGACAAGCCATTCTTTATGGCACAACAGCGCTTTTCTTAGAGCGCTTTGGTCTCAAGTCTTTGCGAGAGCTGCCACCACTGGAAGACTTTGCTCCTGACGAGGAGTCCAAGCAGTTTATTCGCGAGAGACTCTCTGGTAGAAGCTTTACTTCAACGCTTGAAGAGGCCGCAGAAGATATTGATGATGAGCGCTCGCTTTTGGGCGATACCTACGATACGCAAGAGGAAGCATAAGCCGTGGCAGAAGAGCGCATTGTTCCCATGCGCCTGCAGCGCTTTTTGGCGCGTGCAGGAGTAGCTAGTCGCCGCGGCTCTGAGCGCCTGATGACCTCAGGCCGCGTCACGGTAAACGGCCAGGTAGTTACCGAGCTTGGCAGCAAGGTTGATCCGCTGGTAGATGTTGTGGCAGTTGACGGCATTGTCTGCTCAATTGCCGAGAAACCCGTCTACTTGATACTCAATAAACCTGCAGGGTATCTAACTACCATGAAAGACCCTCAGGGTAGACCAACCATTGTGGACATGGTCCCAACTGACAAATACCCGGGACTTTTTCCTGTTGGACGTCTTGATATGGACACCACAGGCCTTCTGTTCTTTACCACCGACGGTCAGATGGCACAAGAGCTCCTGCATCCTTCAAAGCATGTATGGAAGCACTATGTTGCCCATGTAGTGGGAACGCCTACAGAAGAGCAGCTAGATCGCCTACGCGAAGGTATTGAGCTTGAAGATGGACCTGCGGCTCCAGCAGAGGTAGAGATTATCTCTGACAACGCCAAGATGAAGGCTCTTCTCGCCCCACAGGGTTTAGGAAAAACCGGTGGTGGAGAGCCAAACGCCCTGGTGAGCGTCACTATTAGGGAAGGCAGAAAGCATCAGGTCAAGAAGATGCTTCTGGCCATTCACCACAGGGTTCTTGCGCTTCATAGAGATACGTTTGGTCCGCTGCACTTAACAGGCGTTAAAGAAGGCGAGTGGAGGCTTCTTACAGAGGAGGAAGTTGCTGCTCTGGAGCGCACTATTGGTAGAGAGTCTGGCGCTTCTCCCATTATGCCTTTGCACACCGACAAGTAATTTCTGGTCGTACGATTACAAAGCGTACGTTAAACACCTACAACCGCCCAGAGAGGAGACATAATGCAGCCGTTTGAAGTTCCAGCTCAGGCTCATCGCATTTTGTTTATGCGCCACCCAGAAAGCGTGGCTAATACACAGCGCTTTTTTAGCGGCAGAAGAGACGTTGAGCTCACCGAGCATGGCGTTGAACAGCGAGAACACGCCGTTCGCGCGCTTGTTGCATTTCATCCAGATAGAATTTGGACCTCTCCTTTGTCTCGCTGCAAAGACATGGCCCAGATGGCCGCGGCCGAGCTTGGTATTTCCTGCGAGGTAAAAGACGACCTTGCAGAGATGGATTTTGGCATTCTGGAGAGCAGGCGTTTTGCTGATGCAGAAGAGATTTTAAAGCCGTACGGTCTCACCTTTCCTTGGGCTTCAGATGAAAACGGTCATTCCATTCCTGCTCCAGAAGCAGAGTCATATGAGCAGGTAAGAAGCAGGTGTCGCAACATTCTTAACGAGTTTTCCAACCTCTCTGGACGCACGGTTTGTATTTCTCACGGCGGCTACCTGCGCTCTATGATGGCAGAGATTTTTGGCATCCCAGGCAGTGCTAGCTGGAATGTACATCTTGCAAATGTCTCTTCAATCTTCTTTACTAGTACAGGCGGTTCAGATTTCAAGCTTGGTGGATTTAACCTTGATCCAGAAGAGGTTATTTGTCGTTCCACTGAGCCAAGTTTTTACGATTTTCGTGACATTTGGGGTGTCACCGAGGGGGATAAGTAATGATTGTTGCTATTGACGGCCCAGCAGGCTCCGGAAAGTCTACGGTTGCTCGCGCACTTTCTGATCGCCTGGATCTAATCTTTCTAGATACGGGCGCAATGTATCGCTCGGTAACTGTAGAATGCCTGCGTCAGGGTATTGATATGACTGATACCGAGAAAATCATTCAGGTTGCACGCAGCATTAGCATCTCGTTTGGTAACTCCGCAAACGGCCAGACCGTCTATGCAAACGGTTCAAACGTTACCGCAGAGATTCGTACCCCAGAGGTAGATAGAAACGTCAGTGCTGTTGCGGCCATTCCTGAGGTCCGCGAGGCTATGGTCACGCTTCAGCGTCGCGCTGGCGAGAATGGCGATGTAGTCGCAGAAGGCCGTGACATTGGCACCGTGGTATTCCCCGAGGCAGATGTAAAGGTTTTCTTGACCGCTGATCCTGCAGCACGCGCTCACCGTCGCGCTGTTCAGCGCCAGGGTGGAGACGCAGCTACTGGCAATGATGCCCAGGTAGATGCCAAGAGCGAAGAGAAGATTCTCGAAGACATCAAGGCTCGTGATAAGGCTGACTCTGAGCGTAAGGCAGCTCCACTTCGTGCAGCAGAAGACGCTCATCACATTGACTCTTCTGCGCTTTCTGTTGAAGAGGTTATTGCAGCAATTATCGCCCTGCATCCTGGTCTTGGAAAAAGAGATGCTCGTAACCACAGGTCTTCTCACCAGGGAAATGAATCAGAGGGCAACTCTTCTGATGATGGGAAGTCTCACACAGAAAAGCCTAAGCGCTCCGAGAAAAAGTCTTCTATAGCAGCTACTCCTAAGCGTTTGCGTCCTTTTGGCGGAAACTCGTTTGACGATTATTACGATACCGCGCTTGCTGATTTTCCAGCTCCTGCCAAGTTCTTTAAGTGGCTGGCAGTCAGCGTGCTTGGATTGATTACAAAAATCTGGTTCAGGTGGCGTTGGGACAATGACCAGCTCTTTGTTGGCAATAAGACTTCTCGCGTTCTTATCATGAACCACCCAACGTTCTTGGACCCTATTGTTACTGTTGTCCACCTGTTTGTTCATGGCATTCCCGTTAGAACCATCTACAAGAGTGAGTTCAACAAATTCAAACCACTTCAGTGGGCGCTTTCTAGACTAGGTGGTATTCCAGTAGATCGTGGAACTGCTGACATGAAGGCAATTCGTCGTGCAACCACGGCGCTTTCTAGGGGAGAAATGCTTCTGATCTACCCTGAGGGCACACGAGTGAGAAGTAATACAGAGCGTGGAGAAACTCACGGTGGTTTTGCACTTATCGCCCAGCTTGCTAAGGTAGATGTGCAGCCACTGGCCATTATTGGCGCACTTGATATTAAGAAAAAAGGTTCACCTCTAGTTAAGCCTGTTAAGGTTTATCTCCGCGCAGGTCAGAAGGTCTCTTTTAGTGATCTAACTTCTACAAAGCGTAAGGATCAGGCAAAAGAAATGGAAGAGATGGCCATGGAGCGGGTATACGAACTAAGAGATGCAATGCTCAAAGAGCATCCCGGAAGGAATTAGTTCGTGCCTACTATTAGAATTGCTGACGAAGCAGGTGCTTGTTACGGCGTAGAAAGAGCTCTTCAGATGGTCCAGCAGGCCGTCAAAGATGCTCATGCTCCCGTACGCACGCTTGGTCCACTTATCCATAACCCTCGCGTTGTCACGTCCCTTAAAGACCAGGGCGTAGAGGTTGTTGACTCTGCTTCTGAAGCTGCAGGAAGTGCACTGCTGTTGCGCACTCATGGCGTAACCCCTCAAGAGGAGCAGATTGCCAAAGACGGCTGTGTTGACGTGTTAGATGCAACCTGTCCGTTTGTAAAGAAGGCTCACGGAGCTGCAGAACTTCTCGCCAAGCAGGGCTATGCCGTGTACGTGGTAGGAGAGTCCGGACATCCCGAGGTAGAGGCCACACTGGCGCACGTGCCAGGCTCTGTGGCCATAGACTCCGTGGAACAGGTTGCTGCTCAAGCAGATGCTATGAGAGCTGCAAAGAAGGTTGGTCTGGTAGTTCAGACCACCATGAGTGCTGCAAAGCTTTCTGAGGTGGTCAACGCGGTGCTTCCGCTTGTTGACGAGCTTCGCGTTATGAATACCATCTGTGAGGCTACTGCGGGTCACCAGGACTCGTGCATGAGGCTTGCAAAAGAGTCTGACGTCATGATTATCATTGGCGGCAGGATTTCTGCGAACACTACCCGTTTGGCAGAGATTTCTAAGCTGTATTGCTTGGCAACCCACCATATTGAAGGTGCTGATGAGCTAGAGGCTTCTTGGTTTAAAGGCGCGGAGAATATTGGCATTACTGCTGGTGCTTCTACGCCAGAAGCTCATATCATTGCAGTTAAATCAGCTATTGAACAAATCGTAGGCGCCTAATATGGAACAGCGCGCAGACTACGGAAATACAAAATCTGGTGGACTTGGCGCACTGATTGAGTCCGTTGAAGAGGGTAGTCCTGCGTGGAAGGCTGGCCTTGAGCCAGGCATGAGTATCGAGAAGGTCAATGGTGTAGTGCCAAAAGACCTGATTGATTGGCGCTGGGAAGCCGACGGTTCCATCTGTGAGCTTGAGGTTTCTGTACCTGGTGACGATGAGCTCTATGAGTGCGTGCTTGAGCGTGAGTCTGGAGAAGATTGGGGCGTTGACTTTGTTGACGTACTCTTTGACGGCATCAAGACCTGCGTAAATGCTTGTCAGTTTTGCTTTATGGCCATGCTGCCAGAAGATATGCGCCCCTCGCTTTCTATTAGAGATGACGATTATCGCCTGAGTTTCTTGCAGGGCAATTTTGTTACGCTCACTAACCTCACCGATGAAGATGTTGAGCGCATCATTTCTCATAAGCTAGAGCCTATGAATGTCTCGCTTCATGCAATTTCACCTGACGTGCGCCGTAATCTAATTGGCGCTCGCGCAGACAGAGGCATTGAAGTGCTTGAGAAGCTTATGGACGCCGGCATTGAGATTCATGGCCAGATTGTTCTGTGTCCTAATATCAACGACGGTAAAGAGCTTGATAAAACGCTTGATTGGGTAGAGGCTCACCAGCAGATAACCTCTCTGGCCATTGTTCCGCTTGGCTATACCAAAGACTCTAAGCGCTTTACGCATTCCTATTCTGATGACGTGGAGCTCTCCCGTTCTGTTGTCAAAATTGTTGAGCCTTATCAGGAGCGCGCACGTGCCTCTTTGGGCATTACGCGTTTCCAGCTTTCTGACGAGTTCTATGTAGACGCCCAGCTACCTATTCCACCTGCGTATACCTATGACGGCTATCCGCAGTTCTATGACGGTATTGGTATGCTCAGAAGCTTCCTCGACGAGGCTGAAGCGGTCTGCAGTTCTATGCGCGCAAGCCTTGACGAGGCAGATACGTATCTTTCTGCTCGCTCACGCAAGATTGTGCTGATTGTAGGCGAGGCTGCTCAGCAAACCATTCAGACCTTCTGCGACAATTGGTCAACCAACGGAAACGTTTCTACCTTTGCCGTACGTAACGATTTCTTTGGCGGAGACGTTAATGTCACAGGACTTATCTGCGCCGTTGATCTTCTCGCCCAGGTGCCAGAGGACTTAACTGATGTCCTGGTAGTGCTTCCCGAGGTTATGTTTAACTTTGATAAGGTTACCCTTGATGGCATGTCACTAGCCGATTTAACTGCGCAGCTAGAGGCACGCGGAGCAAAAGTTATCATGTCAATTCCTGGTCCCACAAACATTGCTGAGTCGTGTATTAAAGCCCTCAAAGAGTGGGATTAGCCACGTATTGCTGGTATTATTAAACCAACTGAATGAAAGGTGAGACATGGCTAAGCCCATTGTTGCCATTGTTGGACGCCCTAATGTTGGTAAGTCCACGCTGGTAAATAGAATTGCCGAGAAACGCGATGCAATTGTGCACGAGTCCAGGGGAGTAACCCGTGACCGCTCGTATCACGATGCTGACTGGAACGGTCGTGAGTTCAAGCTTATTGATACCGGCGGCATTGAGTCAATTAAGTCGCAGGATCGTTTTGCTCCGCACATCCGTGAGCAGGCCCTTCTTGCATGCGAAGAGGCAGACGTTATTGTCTTTGTCGTAGACGGCACCACTGGTGTTACCGATGAAGACGAAGAGGTTGCACGTATTGTTCGCAAGAGTACCAAGCCTGTGTTCTTGGTTGTCAACAAGAAAGATAATCCTGCAACTGAGCAGGACGGTCTTTGGGACTTCTACGCACTTGGCTGCGGCGAGCCTCTGCCACTGTCTGCTTCACATGGTCACGGTACTGGTGACTTACTAGACGATATTGTCAACGCTTTCCCTGAGGCTGATGAAGAGCCAGAGGATGATGGCATCCTTAACCTTGCTATCATTGGTCGTCCAAACGTGGGCAAATCTTCGCTGGCAAACCGCTTGGCTAACAAGAAGCGCTCTATTGTTTCTGACGTTGCGGGTACCACGCGCGATGCTATTGACACCATGATTGAATGGAAGGGAACTCCCATTCGTCTTGTTGATACCGCAGGCATTCGCAAAAAGAGCCAGGTACATGAAGACGTCGAGTACTACAGTCTGGTTAGAGGTCTGCAGGCAATGGACCGCGCAGACGTCTGTCTTCTTGTGGTTGACGCCTCTGTTGGCGTAACCGAGCAGGACCAAAAGCTTGCTAACATGGCTGTTGAGCGCGGATGTGCGCTGGTACTCCTGCTGAACAAGTGGGACCTCATTGACTCTGAGGCAAAGCGTGATGAGGTAGCAGCGTCTGTAGCAAAGCGTCTGGCGTTTGCGCCGTGGATTGCTTCTATTAACGTTTCTGCACTTACCGGTCGCGCTATTGATAAGGTGCTTGCCGCTGCTCTTTCGGCTGCAGAGTCTCGTGCTATCCAACTCAAGACTTCCGAGCTCAACGAGCTTCTCGCCCAGATTAGAGAGGGTGGACACACGGTTTCTGACCGCGGCCGTCGCCTCAAGATTCAGTACGCTACTCAGACAGGGTCCAAGCCTCCAGTTATCTCGTTCTGGTGCAACGCTCCAGACCTTGTTGACGATAACTACGAGCGCTTTATTGAGAACAGACTTCGCGAGAAGTTCTCTCTGGTTGGCACACCTATTCGCTTGAAGTTCCGTAAGAAGGTCGAATCTAACTAATGTCTGGAATTGTTGTTGCTCTGATTTTTGGACTAATTGCATTTGGCCTTGGTGGCATTCCATTTGGTCTGATTATTGCAAGCGTTATGGCTCATGAAGATATTCGTAAACTTGGATCAGGAAACATTGGCACTACCAACGTTGCAAGAAATGCTGGAAAAGCCGCAGGTATTTTTACTCTTTTGTGCGATGCAGGTAAGGGCATTATCAGTGTCATGCTAGTCCGTTGGTTCTTGGGAACCCAGGGATTTACTCCTCTGGTCTCGGGAAATGATCTCGCAGAGGCAGAGCTCATCATTTCTTTTGTGTACGCCTGCTGTGTTCTTGGTCATATTTTCTCGCCTTGGCTTCATTTCCATGGCGGCAAAGGAATTGCTGTTGGATTTGGTGGCGGCCTTGCGGTAAATCCGCTTGCAGCACTTGTAGCTCTTGCGGTATTTATTACGCTTGCAGTGCCAACTAAGTACGTATCGCTTGGTTCCATTGGTGCGGCAGTTGCGATTCCGCTTTTCTGCCTTTTATTTGGCATGGACCCTGTGGCAACTATCCCAGTATTTGTTGTGGCTGCTGCTGTAATTTGGGCACATCGCGAGAATATCAATCGTCTTAATGCTGGTAGCGAGTCTAAATTCTCTTTTGGCGATAAGAAAAAGGACAAGTAATCATGAAAAAAGTTGCTGTTATTGGTTCGGGATCGTGGGGTACCGCACTTTCAACGCTACTTGCTTCAACATCTGACGAGGTTGTCATCTGGTCTAGAGAGGCCGATGTTACTGAGTCAATTAACAAAGAGCACGTCAATTGCAGACATCTTTCTGATTCTGAACTTCCGCACAATATTGTGTCTACTACTAGTGAGGCTGAGGCTCTCACCGGTGTAGATGCCGTTGTTATGGCTGCTCCTTCTGCGTTTCTGCGCTCTGTTTGCACTGCCTGTGCGCCGCATCTTGACCCTGAGGTTGATGTCTTGATTCTCTCCAAGGGTATGGAGGCAGGTTCTCACAAGCTCATGCATGAGGTAGCTGCTGACGAGCTGGGAAATCCTGCCAGAATTGCCGTACTTTCTGGTCCAAACCATGCAGAAGAGGTTATTAAGCAGGGAATCTCTGCAGCTGTTGTAGCGTCTGAAGATGCTGAGGTTGCTAAGCGCTTCCAGGCACTGCTTTCTCGCCCATATTTTAGAACCTACATTAGCTCTGACGTGCGTGGTGTTGAGGCGTGTGCTGCCGCTAAAAACGTTGTAGCTATTGCCTGTGGTATTGCTGTTGGCTTGGGTAATGGCGATAACGCCCTTGCTGCTCTTATGACACGCGGCTTGGCAGAGCTCGGTCGCGTGGTCTGCGCCATTGGCGGAGACCCGCTCACCTGCATGGGTCTGGCTGGTATGGGTGACTTGGTGGCTACCTGTACCTCCGAGCATTCTAGAAATAGAACGTTTGGAGAAGCCCTGGTTAAGGGTAAGACGCTTCAGTCATATCAGGAAGAAACCGGCATGGTTGTTGAGGGCGCTCAGGCTGTCATTGGTCTTTATGAGCTTGGTCAGCAGATGGACGTTGAGATGCCTATCACTTCAGCTGTTCACGCTGTACTTTACGAAGGCGCTACGCCAGAAGACATTACTTCTCGCCTTACTAACCGCCTGCCTAATGAAGAGTTTTATGGAATGACTCGATAGGAGAGTTTAATGAATAACGTCCTGGTAGCACCATCTGTTCTGTCTGCAGATTTCTCCAAGCTTAAGAGTGAGCTTGATTCAATTGCAAATGCTGATTACATTCATTACGACGTGATGGACGGTCACTTTGTTCCTAATATTTCATTTGGTCCAGATATTTTCTCGTACTGCAAAAAGTCCTCTGAGCTGCCCATTGATGTCCATCTGATGGTTACCAATCCAGCTGAGATTGCACCTCTTTTCTTAGACCGTGGCGCTGACGTTGTCACCTTCCACTACGAGGCTGAGGTTCACGCTCATCGTCTTGTCCACCTTATTAAGGATTCTGGTGCTAAGGCTGGCATTTCTCTGTGCCCAGGTACTCCTGTTAGCGTTCTTGAGGACCTTATTGAAGACCTTGACCTGGTACTTATCATGACAGTTAACCCTGGTTTTGGTGGACAGAAGTTTATTCCTCACTCAATTGAAAAGCTCAAGGCACTCAGAGAGCTCTGCCGTAAGCACAACGTTAACCCTCTAATTGAGGTTGATGGTGGTATCAGTGCAGCTAACGCAGCTGATGTTGTAGCTGCTGGCGCTGACATGCTTGTTGCAGGTAGTGCTGTGTTTGGCCAGGAAGACCGCGGTGCAACTATAGAGGCGATCCGCTCTGCTGGTGAGTCCACGCTTACCGTTCAGGGCTAGACTGCGCCTCAAGCATTAGTTACGCCATATCACCAAGATTGAATCAACAAAAACACGTTATGGATTACGTTTACCTAGACTATGCAGCTTCAGCACCAATGCGCCCAGAGGCGCTTGATGCCGAGAAAACCTATGAGTCTTCACCCATTGCTGGGGTGAACCCAAACTCTTTGCACTCGCTTGGTCGTCAAGCAGCGCGAGAGCTTGATGGTGCTCGTGGCGTTATCGCACGTGCGGTGGGCGGCAAGTTTAGGGCTCCTGACGTGGTCTTCTGCTCTGGCGGAACTGAGGGCAATAACCTCTCTGTTCTTGGTATGGCAGAAGGTATTCGCAACAAAGACCACAAGCGCAACACAGTGGTTTTCTCGGCAATTGAACATGATTCTATTTTGGATCTTGCACCAGTTCTTCGCGAGAAGGGCTTTGAGGTAAGAATTGTTCAGCCTAACCGTCAAGGAAAGATTGAGGCTTCTGCCCTTGAGGGTCTTTTAGAACAGTCGGTAGCTCTTGTTTCCGTTATGTATGCCAATAATGAAACGGGCGTTATTCAGCCAGTTGTAGACCTTGCACACGCTGCTCATAAGGTGGGAGCGCTTTTCCACACTGATGCGGTTCAGGCGTTTGGCCGCATTCCTCTTGAGGTGGCAGACGTAGATGCCCTAACCATTGCTGCCCACAAAATTGGTGGACCCCTTGGTATTGCTGCGGTTCTTATGCGCTCTAAGGTCCCATTTAAAGCGCAGAGTTACGGCGGGGGACAAGAAGCTGGTAGGCGTCATGGCACTCAGGACGTGAGGAGTGCTTTAGCTTTTGCCGCCGCTGCTCAGTGGTGTCAGGATAACCTTACTCAAACGCAAGAGAGCGTTTCTGCGTGCGCTAATAAGGTGTACGAGACTCTTTGTACTTCTCCTAAGATTAAGCCAACTACAGCGGCTTACGCCGGCAAAGATCACATGCCTGGCACGGTAAGCATTATGGTTCCCTCAATGGATTCAGAGACGCTTATCCTAAAGCTTGACCAGGCAGGCTATGAAGTTTCAGCTGGCTCTGCTTGTTCTTCAGGCTCTCTTGACGCAAGCCACGTTCTCTCGGCTATGGGCATCTCTAGAAACGAGGCTCTGGGTAGCTTGCGCATTACGTTTGACGAGCGCGTTTCTGAGGAAGACCTTGATACTTTCTGTGCAACATTGCTGCAGATTGTTGGATAAATTTTTCACATACTAATCTCTACATTAGTTATGTTCTGCGTCTGATACGTCCTTATTTACGGTAGACTAGATGAGTAACCGTATATGAGGAGGCCCTATGAGTGAGTCTGTTAATCTGATGCAGCTCCAGGATATTGATTTGCAGCTGCTAAAACTCGCATCCAACTTGGCCTCAATGCCCCAGGTTCAAAAGATTAAAAACGCCCAACTTGCAGAGAAAAAGATTGCTTCTCAGCTTAAACAGGTACTTGGCGTTAAAAAAGACGTAGAAATTGATATTTCTGACCTCAATGAGCAGCGCGCCCATTATGTCCTTAAAACAGATGAGGTTTCTGCTGCTGTAGAAACTGCAACTAATCATCGTGCTCTTAGAGACTTTGATCAGCAGCTTTCTTCTTTGGCAAAGAATATCGAGAAGTGCGATTTTAAACTTGCAGCAAAAACAGAAGAGCTTGAGAAGTGCAAGAAGGCTTATCAGACAGCTCAAGACTTGCAGGTAAAGCTTATAAAAGAACGTGAGAGCCTTTCTCAGTCCCTTGAGATTGATTCTGCGGCTTTTCGCGCAGAGATTGTTGAGCTCTCTAAATCTCGAGAAGAGCTTGCAGCTCAGATTTCTTCTGACACGCTTGAGCGCTATGAAGCTGCACGTAAACGTTTTAAGGGCCTGGCAGTTGAGCACCTTGTGGGAAACGTTCCAAGTGTCTGTCGCGTTAAACTGCAACCAAGTTCATTCCACGATCTTCAGCATAGCTCCGAGATTGCTGAGTGCCCTTATTGCCACAGGATGCTTATTACATCTACAGCGTTTGAAGAATAAAGGAATTTATCGCTATGTTGGATAAAACCGCTCAGTCCTCTGTATGCCTTGTGGTGTGCGGAGGAATTGCTGCATATAAAGCCTGCGAAGTACTCAGAGGCCTTCAGAAAGCGGACTGCGACGTTCGTGTTGTTATGACAGAAGATGCAGCTCAGTTTGTAGGAAAGACTACCTTTGAAGCGCTAACACATCATGAGGTAGTGCAGTCGCTCTACAACAACGCCGAAACCCCTGTTGCTCACGTTGATCTTGCTGATTGGTCCGATTGCATAGTAGTTGTTCCGGCAACCGCCAATATCATGGCAAAAATGGCTCATGGTATAGCTGATGATGCTGCAAGCACAACACTTCTAGCTGCTCATACACCAGTTCTTGTGGCTCCTGCCATGAATACGCATATGTGGAAAAATCCAGCCACTCAGGCAAATGTCGCACTGCTCCATCAGCGTGGTATCCAGATGGTCATGCCTGGGTCAGGCCGTCTTGCCTGCGGCTATACCGGAGACGGAAAGCTTGCTCCAGTACAGCAGATTGTAGACGCTGCACTGGTTGTTCTTTCTGGAAAAGACGCCGCATCAGGTAAGCAAGATCTTGCAGGTAAAAAGCTTCTTATTACGGCAGGCCCAACTCACGAGAAGATCGATCCAGTTCGCTTTATTGCCAACTGTTCAACAGGAAAACTTGGTTATACCGTAGCTAAAGTTGCAGCTAGTCGTGGAGCAGATGTCACCCTTATCTCTGGACCCACACACCTTGAGGCTCCTCATGGAGTCAACGTGCAAAGAGTAGTATCTGCTGAAGATATGTATAAGGCTTGTGCAAGCGTCTTTGACAGCGTTGACGTCGCTATTTTGACGGCAGCTGTTGCCGACTACACGCCTGCTCATCCAGCAGACCATAAGCTCAAGAAATCATTAGAGTATCTTGAGTCTATTGACCTTAAAGAAACTATCGATATTCTCGCCAGCCTTTCTAAGACTAAGAAAGACCAGGTTGTAGTAGGTTTTGCAGCAGAGACAAATAATGTCTTGGAGCATGCTCAGGCTAAACTTGAGCGTAAAGGTTGCTCCATGATTGTGGCAAATGATGTGTCTAGGCCAGATTCAACCTTTGGTTCAGATACAGACCGTGTGGCTTTTGTAACTCCTCAAGGTGTAGAACAGTTTGAGACTTTGCCACTTGCTGACGTAGCTTCAGAGCTTTTGGACCGTGTGGCCAAAATGCTTGAGGAGCGTGCATAGCGTGCAGCCAGAAGAACTTTTTATTGGATGTCATCTCTCGGCAGCTAAGGGCTGGGAGGCAATGGGTAAGGATGCTCTTTCTATTGGGGCAACTACCTTTGCTTTCTTTACTAGAAATCCTCGTGGTGGCAACGCTAAAGCTCTAGATGAGGCTGATGTTGCAAGGCTTAGGGAGCTTCTTGAGGCTCATCACTTTGGGCCTCTGGTTGCGCATGCTCCTTACACCATGAACCTGTGCTCGGCTAAAGAGGAGACCAGGGATTTTGCTCGTAGAGCGCTCACAGAAGATCTTGAGCGTATGGAGTATCTGCCTGGTAATTATTACAACTTTCATCCCGGTAGCCATGTGGGTCAAGGGTCTGACGTGGCAATAGAGCAGATTTCTGAAGCGCTTAACGATTGCCTTTTTGAGGGCCAGCACACTACGGTTCTTCTTGAAACTATGGCCGGCAAGGGCACAGAAGTTGGTAAAACGTTTGAGGAGATTGCTTCAATTCTAGATAAGGTAAACCACCCCGAGCTTATGGGCGTGTGCCTTGACACCTGCCATGTTCACGATGGCGGCTATGAAATTGTAGAAAATTTTGATGCTGTTCTAGATATGTTTGACCAGATGGTTGGCTTGAAAAAGCTTAAGGCTTTACATCTTAATGACTCCAAGAATCCTCTTGGGGCTCATAAAGATAGGCATGAGCAGATTGGAAAAGGCTTTATTGGTCTTGATACGTTCCGCGCTGTGGTGACTAATCCGCGCGTCAACATGCTTCCTATGATTTTGGAGACTCCTCATTCTGAACTTTCTGGTTGGGGAGAAGAAATTGCGTTACTTCGTTCTTTTTTAGGTGATAACTAGTGGGAATTCTAGTAGGTTGCGAACAAATTTCTATGGAATGGCCTGGTAAGAAGGTTCTTACCAACCAGACTATTGGCGTTAATGAGGGCGACCGTATTGGTGTTGTGGGCAAAAACGGCGATGGAAAATCAACCCTCTTAGATCTTATCGCCAAAAGAATTGAGCCTGATTCTGGTAACGTAATTTGGAGAAGTGGCATCCAAGTAGGCTGTATGGGCCAAAGTGATTCACTTTCTGATACACAGACGGTTTGTAGTGCTGTTGTGGGAGACACGCCAGAGTACGAGTGGGCATCTGACGCTCGCATCCGTAAGATTATTGATGAACTCATTGGAGACTTGGACTGGAATGGCCTGGTAGGAGAGCTTTCCGGAGGTCAGCGTAGACGCTGCGATTTGGCTCGACTGCTTGTGGGCACCTGGGACTTAATGCTTATTGACGAGCCAACCAACCACCTTGATCTTCACGCTATTCAGTGGCTTGCAAATCACCTTAAAAACCGCTGGTCAGAGGGAAATGGCGCCCTCATTCTGGTCACACATGACCGTTGGTTCTTGGATGAGGTCTGCGACCACATGTGGGAAGTCCACGACGGCGTTATTGACCCATTTGACGGCGGCTATTCTGCCTACATTCAAGCTCGAGTTGAACGTGATAGACAAGCTGCCGTCATGGAAGAGCGTCGCCAAAACACGCTGAGAAAAGAGCTTAACTGGCTTGCTCATGGTGCAAAGGCTCGCACGTCAAAGCCTAAGTTCAGAATTGACGCTGCCATGGAGCTTCTGGCCGATGACCCTCCACTCAGAAATACTCTTGAGCTCAAACGCATGGCAGTTTCTCGGTTGGGCAAACAAGTTATTGAGATGCATGACGTCTCGTTTACCTACAAAAATGCCTCATGTACTGCTGACACAGATTCAAATACGCAGGCAGATGCTTCAAACTCCCAGGTAGATGTCATCAAGCATGTTGAGTGGCTTATTGGCCCAGGTGACCGCTATGGCATTTTGGGCGAGAATGGCGCTGGCAAGTCTACACTTCTTGAGTTGATGACACAGCAACTGCAGCCAACGTCTGGTCTGGTAAAGGTAGGAAAGTCCGTCAAATTTGGTTGGCTTTCTCAGCAGATTGATACGTTTGCCACAAAAGAGACGTGGACTGTTCTTGAATTACTTGGCCAGTACAAGACAAGTTACCTGGTAAATGGCAAGATGCAAAGCCCTACACAGCTGCTTGAAAGCTTGGGCTTTGATCGCCGAGAGTTTACCAACCGCTTGCAAGACCTCTCTGGAGGACAGCGTAGGCGTTTGGCACTTTTGTGCGTCCTTCTAGAAGATCCAAACGTGCTGGTGCTGGACGAGCCAGGCAACGACCTGGATACGGACATGCTTGCCGTCTTGGAAGACCTTCTGGACTCGTGGCCAGGAACCCTTCTGATAGTCAGCCATGATCGCTTCTTGATTGAACGCGTTACCGATGACCAGTATGCCCTCATAGACGGGCATATTCGCCACGTTCCCGGTGGCGTTGACGAGTACCTCAAGCTTGTTGATGCAGCAAAGCAAACGGCGAGAAGAGCGGGGGAGTTGTCGGGTGCACGCGGCAGTTCAGATACAAATGAGCCGCAGGTAGACGGATCTTCTCGCCAGGAGGGTGCGGTGCTGAGTAACGCTGAGCGTCGCGAGCTCAAGAAGCGCTTTGATTCGATTGAGCGCCGCATGGGCAAAGCTCAGAATCTACCTGGACAGATTAGGGAGCAGATGAGTTCCGCTGATGCTACTGACGCGCAGCGTTTGATGGAGTTGCAGCAGCAGCTTGATGACGCAGAAGCGGCGCTGATGGAGCTGGAAGACGAGTGGTTAACGCTAGCAGAGAAACTTGGTGAAGCCTAAATGGGAGAGTTGCTCTCTAGGTTTGTATGGCCAAAGTATGGTCGCAAGAGTTTTGTTGCCTTGCTTTGTAAGGGTGTTGAAGTTGTTGGCGACCTACTTACACCTTTGATTATTGCGCGCATGATTGACCTGGGAATTCACGGGGCAAACATGTATGACATTATTCGCTACGGTATTTTGCTGGTAGTTATTGCACTTTTGGGCTTTAGTTTTACCCTGGTCTGTCAAAAAAATGCCTCCATTGTTTCGCAGCGCACAGGAACTGATCTGCGTAATGAAATTTTCAAGAAAATTCAAGAGCTCTCAAGTACCGATATTTCTGCACTTGGAACAGATACACTCGTAACCCGTCTTATCAACGATGTTAATCAGGTACAGGTAGCAGTTGCTCTGGGTATTCGTCAGCTAGTCAGATGGCCAATCTTAGCGGCTGGATCTATTATTGCCACCCTTATGCTTGATGCTCAGCTTGGAATGGTCTTCTTAATTGCAACAGTGTTGGTAGCAGCTATTTTCTTCTTTGTTGCACGTAAATCTACAGCGCTTTTTACTGAACTGCAGAAACGCTTAGATAATGTTTCTTTATATATGCGTCAAATGCTCTCTGGTATTCGTGTTATTAGGGCTTTTAGGCATGAGTCAGAAGAGAAGGAACAATTCTCCGAGGCAGTTCTTGTTCAGACAGAAACAGCAACTGATGCTGCAAATTACTCAGCGCTACTGAACCCAGCGACCTTCCTTGTTATGTACCTAGGAATTGCCGTAACGCTTTGGCTTGCGGCTCCTCAGATTACTGCAGGTACTCTATCCCAAGGTACCGTGGTGGCACTTGTCAGCTATATGACCAGTGCGCTTTTAGCTATTGGCTACGTTGCTAACCTGGTTATTATCATTACACGCGGAACTGCGTCTGCTACTCGCGTGATGGAAGTTCTGAACACCAAGCCAACGCTCTCTGATAAGGGAAACAAGCAAATTAATTTCACAGAGTCCGATTTTACCGGCACCGCTGTAGCATTCAAGAACGCCTCACTTGTCTACAACGGCGGAGGAGACCCAGCTCTTTCAGACATTAACCTCTCCTTAGAGGCTGGCCAGACGCTGGGCATTATTGGCGGTACGGGCTCTGGTAAGTCCAGTTTTGCCGCCCTCATCCCGCGTCTTTTTGACACAGAAATGGGCTCTGTAAGCGTCTTTGGCCATGATGTCAAAACGTACACGTTTGAGCAACTGCGGTTCCTCATTGGCTTTGTTCCGCAGCACACCTCACTGGTCAGCGGCACCATTCGCACAAACCTGTGCTGGAAAAATCCAAACGCTACCGACGAGGAGCTTTGGACAGCTCTTGAGGTTGCTCAAGCAGCAGATTTTGTGCGCGAGAAACCCGATCAGCTTGACAGCATTGTTGAGCGCGGCGGCAAGAACTTCTCGGGTGGTCAACGTCAGCGCTTGACCATCGCTCGTGCCCTGGTAGGAAGTCCGCGTATTGTCATCTTAGACGACGCTGCTTCCGCTCTTGATTTTGCTACGGATGCACACCTCCGCGCAGCCCTTCGCAAGCTCAGCGCAACAACTACAAGCATCATTATTTCTCAGCGTGTAGCTGCAGTTATGCAGGCAGATAAGATTCTTGTTCTTAATCATGGCAAACAAGTGGGGCTAGGGACGCACAAAGAACTTCTCGCCACGTGTCCGCTGTATAAAGAGATATGTCTTTCACAGCTTCGTCCTGAGGAGGTGGAGTAATGGCCGATATGTATTCTGGTGGAAGCACTTCCGCTATTGCATCAAGCGCTCCTGAGCGCAGCAAAGGCGGCTCCGCTGACGCTATTTCCATGTCCGCAGCAGAAGTCACACGCCGACTAGCTGCATGGATTTCTCCACACGGAGGCTTTCTGGTTCTGGCGACTGTGTCATCTATTACAACCGTTATTCTGCAGCTTTGGGTACCCATCATTGTGGGTAGTGCCATCGACCAGCTCATCAAGCTGGTACAGGGCGGCGAGGCAGCACTTTTGCCTACGCTCGCTCAGCTCTCACTGGTAGTTTTGCTTGCAAGTGCAACACAGTGGCTTGCTTCTTGGTCTACCAATAAGCTTACCTATCTGGTTACGCGTGACCTCAGAGACGCATCTCACGCCAAGGTTGCAAACTTACCACTCTCATACATTGATACGCATTCTCAGGGAGATTTGCTCTCTAGGGTAGTTAACGACGTAGACCAGCTTGGTGATGGCCTTCAGCAGGGCCTGACGCAGTTCCTTACGGGCGTGGTGACCATTATTGGAACCTTATGCTTCATGTTCTATATGTCAATTCCTATGGGCCTTGTAGTTGCTCTAGCTACACCGCTCTCTATTATTGTTGCTTCCGCCATTACCAAATACGCAAGCTCTTCTTTTAGCAAGCAGCAGGGCTATCAGGGCCAGCTAGGCGGATACGCAGAAGAAATGGCCTCCAACCAGGAACTCATTACTGCTTTTGCCCACAAAGATGCCATTATTGAGCAGTTTGAAGCTATTAACGAGAAACTCCGTGTTGTTGGAGAGCGTGCGCAGTTTGCCTCTTCGCTCTCTAACCCTTCTACGCGTCTGGTAAACAACTTCATTTATGCACTGGTAGCTGGACTTGGCTGCATTTGCGTTTTGACGGGCGTTCCTTCTGTGCTTACCATTGGTCAGGTACAGAGCTTCCTCTCGTATGCCAACCAGTACATGAAGCCTTTTAACGCCATTTCCGCAGTTGTTACACAGGTTCAGACAGCCTATGCAAGCGCTCGTCGAGTCTTTGATCTTCTCGACGCAAAGGAAATCAAGCCAGACCCAGCAGACGCTGAAGTCATCCAGAATCCACTGGGCTCCATTGAGTTTGATGACGTGACGTTCTCCTATGATCCCAAGCACCCGCTGCTCAGCCACATCTCATTCAGGGCAGAGCCTGGCCAGAAGATTGCTCTTGTTGGCCCAACTGGCTGCGGCAAGACCACCCTTATTAACCTGCTACTCAGGTTCTATAGCATTGATTCTGGTGCAATTTATGTAGAGGGTCATAACACGCAAAAGCTCACGCGAGCATCACTGAGAGAGCAGTTTGGCATGGTGCTACAGGATACGTGGCTCTTTAAGGGAACCATTAAAGAGAATATCCGTTATGCAAAGCCAGACGCAACCGATGAAGAGATTTTTGCTGCAGCTCAGAAAGCGCAGGCTCATGAGTTTATTCAGCAGCTTCCACAGGGTTATGACACCATGGTGGGAGAGTCTGGCGGATCTTTATCTCAGGGCCAGCAGCAGCTTCTCTGCATTGCTCGTGTCATGCTTGCCAATCCACCTATTCTGCTTCTTGATGAGGCAACCTCAAGTATTGATACGCGTACAGAACAGCTGGTACAGAAGGCGTTTGATACCATCATGAAGGGAAGAACTTCACTGGTTGTTGCTCACAGGCTCTCAACCATCCAGGGAGCGGATTGCATTCTTGTCCTCAAGGACGGCTCAATTCTTGAGTACGGAACTCATGATGAACTTTTAGCTAAGGGCGGCTTCTACGCCAAGCTGTACGAGAGTCAGTTTGAAGGTACAGACGCATAACTATCCACAAGTTAAGCGGCCAGCTGTATAAGCAGCCGGTCGCTTTTTTGTTGCTTGTACATAGGGTTTCTCGCCCTGTTTTGATAATAAAAAAGCCAGGAATACTCCTGGCGAGAAATTCTGGTCGGGTGGACTGGATTTGAACCAGCGACCCCTTGACCCCCAGTCAAGTGCGCTACCAAGCTGCGCCACCACCCGTTTGCTTTTGATACGATAGCATTCCAACATAAAATGAGCAAGCAATTCCCGGTAACCGTGAAGATAGAGTGGGCTAGATATGGACAACTTCTTTCAGCGTGCATTTTCAGTGGTCAAGCAGATTCCCGAGGGCAGGGTCAGTACGTATGGGCAGATAGCTCGAATGATAGGGGAGCCAAGAAAGGCTCGCTATGTAGGATTTGCTATGCACCAGAGTCCAGGAGTTGCTGGTGGCGTGCCATGTCACCGAGTAGTCTTTAAAGACGGCTCGCTAGCTCCTGGCTTTGCTTTTGGTGGACCAGATGCACAGAGAGAGCTTCTTGAGACAGAAGGTGTGCAATTTCTAGAAAACGGTAAGGTAGATATGAGTCACTTCCTCTGGGAAGCATAAAAAATGAAACATTATTTTATCTTGTGAAATATTCTCCCAGTTAAATGGCGCTATTTGCTGGGTACAATCGCAGTGAGTTCCTGGTAGTTAGTACGTTCCGTTTAATGGGGGTCAAATGAAGCGTAGCTCTAGGATGAGCAAGTTCTTTACTGCAATTTTTGTACTACTGGTAACATCAGCCTTGAGTGTGGGCATTTTGTCTGGCTGCTCACAAACAGAAAACAAACAAGACCAGACAACATCCACCACGTCAGAACAAAAAGAAGAGAAGAAAGACGAGAAAAAAGAGGATTCTTCCAGCTCTTCTAGCTCTTCATCAAGCAATTCTAATGCTACCGGCTATGGCACCTATCAGATTCCTGAGGGATTCAACTTTGATAACAGTCTGTATCCAGATCTTCAAATTACCACACAGATTGATAAAGACAGCCTCTGGCCTATTATCATTCGCATTGAGGGTACAGCAGATCAGTTTGATTTGATGAGAAAAGCTACTATCGATGCAGCTCAGAGGGCTCAGGTGCTTGAGTCCGCAGAAGAGATTGGCAACACCGTTGACCAAGCTCTTGCGCACCCATCTAACTACAATCTGACTGACTGCGCAATTCTCACTTCTGCACCAGAGTCGTACCGTAAGACTTATGTAATTACATTTACGGTAAAGAGTCACTACGAGGTTAAAAAGTAGTATGAACCGTACTGCTTATTAGCTTAGCTGCAACAAACATTGAACCAAAAAGGCGCCCGCACAATGAACTGCCTCCCATTTCTTATGTCCAAGAAATGGGAGGCAGTTCAT
>ERZ773035.12-NODE-12-length-153864-cov-59.868395_pt1 | contig 153864 bp, 162 predicted proteins | sample MGYA00511487_ERZ773035 | MGnify/ENA primary metagenome ERZ773035 (study PRJEB29015, sample SAMEA2737985) | human oral metagenome | biome: human oral; feature: human-associated habitat; material: dental | place: China | collected 2024 ... | reverse complement strand
GCCAAGATGACTTCGTAGCAGAAGTAATGGCATCTGTTGGTAAATAATTAATAAATAATAAGAGAACACCGTATCGTGTTCTCTTATTTTGCAATAGAGGAGTATACAAATGGCAAAGAGACACTTTAAACGTATTGTTTTGAAGTTAAGTGGTGAAGCATTAGCGGGTGATCAAGGTTTTGGTATTAACCCTGATGTAGTTGAAAAGTTTGCACAAGAAATCGCAGCTTTGGCAAAATCCACTGATTTAGAAATCGCTATTGTTGTTGGTGGCGGTAACCTATGGAGAGGGTTAGCTGGTAGTAATCAAGGTATGGATCGTGCTACAGCTGACTATATGGGCATGTTGGCAACAGTGATGAACTCCTTAGCATTGCAAGATGCATTAGAACAAGCTGGTGTGGATACTCGCGTACAAACAGCTATTGAAATGCAGGAAATTGCAGAGCCTTATATTCGTCGTCGTGCAATTCGTCACTTGGAGAAAAAACGTATCGTTATCTTTGGCGCAGGCCTTGGGAAACCTTATTTCTCCACTGATACAACAGCTGCATTGCGCGCTGCGGAAATTGAAGCTGATGCAATTTTGATGGCTAAAAAGTTTGCTGATGGTGTATATGATTCTGATCCAAAAACAAATCCTAATGCCGTTAAATTTGATGAATTAACATATAATGACATTATTACAAAAGAATTAAAAGTAATGGATTCTACATCCACTACATTATGTAAAGACAATAATATCCCTATTATCGTTTTCAGCATGGATATTCCTGGTAATATTACCAAAGCTGCAAAAGGTGAAGAAGTAGGGACCATCGTTCGCGGATATTAGACTAATTTTAAAAACCCAGTAAACACGCTGTTTACTGGGTTTTCTTTTTCCTAAAATTACCAAAAATCGCTATATTTCGCTACGGTAGCTCACCCGTGGCTCACCCTTGATTAGGTCATCGTAGGTCGGTAATTTATTCACAGCTTCTACATATTGATTCGTAGTCTTATGCGTGTAAATGTCTTGCGTGATATTACCTGCAGTGGAGTGGCCAACAATGTGCTTAACAATAATTTCCGGAATTTCGGCATTGCTGCACATGGTAATGAACGTATGCCTTGTATCATGTGGCACATGTTCGCCCAGATTGAGTTCTCGGCATATTTTAGTAAAGTGAGTACGATATATATTCTTACTTGGAGATTTAAATAACATATTTGAACGATTGAATAGGGCTTCATTGTAGAAAGCTGATACAATTGGGTAAATGCATTCCGCTATTGGTATGATTCTACGTTTACCAGCGTCCGTTTTAGATCCGCCAACCATATATCGTTCCTTTAGATGCACGTCCTCGATTTTGATTCCGTATAATTCCGAAATTCTGAGACCGGTGTAAATATAAAGTAGCAATATTTGAGCCGTACGCTCGTTTTTATGTTCCCATAGTGTAGTTATATGGCTCGGGGTGAAAACTTCCGCTATGCGTGTGCTAGGGGCGTTTTTTGAGATTATAATATCTCGCATATAGTTCTTAGTTAACACTTCGTGTTTAATTCCTACATTCATTACACGTACCAAGATAGCCTTGACCGATTGGAGGTACGATTGCTTCCTGGTCGGGTCATCAAAGAATGATTGAACATGGGGAACACGTAAGGCGGTAATATCTTGTGATAAGAGATGCGCAAAGTGGTCCCGCACAATTTCAATCTGCTGAATCCGTCCTTTGGTCAATCCTTGGCGCTTTGACTCTTCAATCGTCCATTCAAACACTTGGCCAAAGGTAGTTATCTTACGTTCTGCAAAGGCATCTGGGTTACTTGCAAATTGTGCGAGCGCCTGGTATGCGTCAGCTTGCTTCGCAAAGGTTCCTAGTGAGCGCTTAATGGGTTTTCCTTCAGCAGTCCACCCAGTTGTAATAACAGCACGATACGGCTTACGAAGGTTCTTATGTTTCATTTTATACACGGTTCCTGAACCATTGGCGCGTTTCATGGCCATAATATATCCTCCTTGGTATAGTGATTAGCCTTAGAGGTATGCTATAATGATTGTGGAGTAAAAATAGAGTACCTCTAAGGTATGAAATTTTTAATGGCCCTCACTGCGGTGGGGGCTTATTTTTTATGTAATGGGATCCTCCGGATTAATTTTAGCAGCCTGTAAATGCCAATCTTGTGGAAAGCCTAATTTTAATAAAATATCATTTATATGGATAGAACTAAGTTTTGGAGCTAATTTCTTTGTTAGCTTCAATACAGAGTTATGTAATGTGGCGTATTCAATGCGACTCAAGAAACATTGTAGTGAAAGGAAAACAGTGTAGGTAGTATTTCTAGTATCATTAGAGTTGATTCCGTATTTAGAATGCAATGGGGACCAATATCTATCATCAGCAGGGCACAGATGCCCTATTAACCTGTTGCTGTGTGCACAAACATTCCTGATATCGTGAATATTTTTTATAAAGCTGATCATTGTAGCAGGAGGGAACTGCCCTGGATTTTGGATATGTTCTGATATAAAGCTTATACAATCATGTGCTACTTTGTTTTGTACAGATGTAGTTGCATTAGATAATAGGTATCTAAATGTTCCAAACTCAATATAGCTGGATAAAACCCACATTGGGACTTTTTGATAATTATTTATGTAGTGATAAATGCTAGAGTTTCTATGATAGCGGCAGTTATACTTAATTAGTGTTTTAGATAGTTTAGAGATGGTCTCTATACTTTCTAAACGCTTAGAGGGGTCATAACAGTTAATATCCAAATATGGATAAGAATCATTTGGATATGCCTCAGAAAATCTGTGAGCAAATAATGCCTTTAAATGTGTTTCGGCGCTGAGAATAGCATTTAAAAGTTGTTGTTTTAGCTCCTTTTCGAATCGATAAAGTTTGGCAATCTCATCAAATGTCGTACTAGCAGTGTAGTTATCATTATTATCTTGTGGGAAAAAACTAGCATATCCGTTAATTATATTATAATAGTTTTGGCTTAATAGATATGCTTTCGCTTTATCAACATCATTAATGATAAGGTTTCTATCAAGAAGTATTTGAATTTGCTCGTCTATTGTTTTGAATTCTTTCAAAAGAAAAAGCCCTCCTCAATGAGGAAGGCTTTTCTTCGCATCGGGCCCCGTAGGGTATCCGACACTCTTCTGCTATCCTCATTATATTAAAATAACTTCACAAAAGTCAACAAATTTACACATAAATGCGTACAAAATTTATCATAAAGCCTCTTACCTCATAGCAGGGTATGGGCATTTTATAGTAGAGCATTTTTTTTATCTATACTTGTGAAGTTAGTAATAATGTATTCTTTTCCGAATTTGTTGGCGTCAACAAATTCGGAAAACCCAGCATAACAACTGACTTCTTCAATATAAAATCCCAATCCAGTATGTGCAATTTTTGCACGTACTGAATTTTTTTTATCTACAAAACCATACAATAAAAAGACCCATCCTGGTGCGCTGTAGTTGTTAAACCCTGAAGCGTGGATGGGTACTGGTACCTATAGTATATCACACGCTAGTAGAATTGCTATCTTCCTGGCGTCGGGAAAATAGGTGACATACAGCAGTTGACGGCGATATATACTATTTCAATCCCATTTGCGTTTTGCTGTCCACGGTACCATCTCCGCCGAAGGTAATTACGATATGCGAGAGTTAACAGATTTTAGGAACTATAAACTCAACGATGTCTCTCGCCACGTTAACCGCTTGCTCGCTAGCAAAGTTGATATTGTTTTCGTCATTTGTACGGTCAAAGCCCTTCATAGATGTGTTCTCATGGCCATAAGTAGCAAATTCTAAAAAGCCAGTAGTAACACCGGTAGATTTAACTTGAATAGCTAAAATGTTCTTAATTGGTATTATTTTGTAAGTGCGATTCCCTAAGTTTAATAGACCGCCTTTGGTGCGATCAATAACAACACATTTATCGTAAACAAATAAATTAACCCCAATTCCATCTAAATGATATAGGTGCTCACCCATAAAGTCTTTTGTCGGACTTTCAAAAACTTTCTTTTCACTGCTAAAAAATCCCATACTACTAACCCTCCTGTATAAATGTTACAAAATTAATAAAAGCTACTTCCCATCAATCCTTTGTGATTTAAGATATTTAGCGAAATTAATAACTTGTTCTGCTTCAGATTGGTTGATATCACTAATTTCAGACAATACTGCTTTTAGTATTGGTTTTGTCAAAATCTCCCTTGCGATCTCTTTTGCATCCTCGCCCTCATCTATATTCTTAACCAGTGCCGGGGTATATCCTTCTTCGTCCAATAGTCCCACATATTCTATATCTCCAGTAGTGATTCCAAGTCCTTTACATATTTTAAATATATTCTTTATAGCTGCGCCGTCAACGTTCTTAAGAATAGAATGTAAAGTAGAATAGGGCATTTCTACCTTTTTTGCAAATTCTTTCACTGTACCTGAATCTTCTAATATTAGTTGCTTCAGGTATTCTTCTCTTTTCATTTCATTATCTCCTCAATATTCGACGTTCTATATACATATATTAACACTTGCAATACGATATTTCAATATCTAAATACGAAATTACAATATTAAATTATTGTTAAACAGAAATTTAGCCAATAATTTATTTGCAAAAAACGAAATATCGGATTACAATAAGGTCATAAGGTAAATCGAAATATCGAATTACCGATTTGAAATATTGAAAGGAGGGGTGTAAGAGTGTTTCCAAATCTTAACGCCGAACTAGCACGAAAGGGCTGGAGTAAAAAAGATTTAGCAGCTAAACTAGGTAAACGCTATGGTACAGTCATTGATAAATTAAGTGGAAAGTCTCCTCTAACTTATGAGGATTGTAAAGACATTAAAGATGCATTAGGTACCGACTTACCTTTGGAGGTAATTTTTTTTACTAAATAAATACGAAATATCAAATCATGGAGTAAAACAGATGAAACAAAAAGAATTCACTACCAGAATGTACGGCGAAGCGATTCGCGAACGTATGCAAGAACTTAATATGTCAAAAGCTGACCTAATAAGGACGGCGGAGATTTCAAGAGACACATTAAATCGTGCTCTTGAAGGTAAATCGGTACAAATGGCAACGATTGTGGCTATTTGCCATGCGCTTGGAGTTGAAGAAGGGCAGGACACTGATTATTGGGAAACCGATTACTACAATCCTAAGCTCGACCGCAAGTAGGTGACGGAATGACAAGACAAACAAAGAACGATATCCACGCTGTAATAAGTCTGTGTTGGTGGTTATTAGCTATAGGCCTATCAGCTGCTATTAGCGTATTCATCATTATTGTTGCGGTAATTACAGCAATACAAATCTAGGAGGTAAACATGATCACTAAAACAATTGCCGTTTGCCAGATGGCCACGGTATTGGGAAGAACTATGACTGCGATACGTGAATGTATTGCGCGGGATAAATTCCCATTTGCGCAGTGCTGGCAGACAGCTGGCAAAAAGGGGCGCACCTTTTCAATTGATAGAGAAGGGTTCCGGTTCTACTTGGCCAACACGCTAGGCTGGCCAGAAGAAAAAATTAATGAAGCATTTAAGGAGGCGCACATCGTATGAACGGGATGCTTAAAGGAATCGGCCTACTGATGATAATTGGTACGGTAGGCAGTTTAGATCTTGACCGCATTGGCTTTGCACAAGCGTTGTTTCAAATGGCATGTGGCATCATGGCTTGGATGGTATCTGATTACCGAATTGAGGTCAGACGATTGCGCCGTAAATTAATGCGTAGCCGTCAGGTACAGAGCCCTATGTATTATAGGTTTTAATGGTAGTACGTATGAGAACTCAGCGCTGTGCGAGATGCAATAAGAGACTAAAAGGCCCCTACCAGTATTGGAGCTTTACGACAGGCGCACCGCGCGCCGTATGTAAAAAATGTAAAGAAATACATCAAATCGTAAAACAGAGGAGACAGAAATGACAGATCAAGAAATTCTGTACAAAGCCTACAACGATAGTGGCGTACAGACAAATGAAGAAGTAATGGCTTTGCTAGGATGGTCTAATGATAAAGTCCGAAACATTAAAGCAAAATTAAAGATACGAGGCTTTATTGATTATACCTTTGGTTCAGCCGTTAAAATCCTTAAACCGTATCGTGAGGTAGTAGATACCCCTGAAACGTTTAAGGCTCAAATATATCGCGAAATGCTTGAGGTCTACATGGAGGATTTTCGAACACAAGACACGTTTAAGGATAGACTTCTAGTAGGTCAAGAGATTCGCATGATTCTTAAATGCGTGTAAGGAGAATATTATGCCAAATATTACAACTGAAAGGAGACAGAAAATGGCAAAACCTTATATTAGTAAACAAAAAGTGAAAGACTTTATCTTCGACATTTATTGCGAAAAACGAGATGAAATTTATAAAGCGGAATCCGCAGCAATAAATAAAGCAGTCGCCGCTACAGAATCCTTTAAGCGCCTTGAGGACGCCTTAAATTCAGCTCGATCTATAGCTAAGGAAATAGTACGAGCAGGGTTTGGTGATAGCGTTCTAAATAAAATTCCAACTCTGAAGAGTTTGCTCAGCGAAACAATTTCTAGCAGTAAGTATATGTATTCTGACCCCTTAAAATCGTGGTCAACAATTTGTGAAATTGTTAAACCTTTTGAAGAACAGCTATGCGAGCTGTCCAGTGCTAAATGTGATGCATATAGAATTATCGAGAACGCACAAAACGGACGAGCAGCGGCAGATGCACTGAAAGAACAAGGCTTAGACTTTTACTCTTGGAAAAAGAAAGAAACTGAGGAAAATCTCGACATAAGCGCTTTGAAAGGCGGTGATTAAATTGCGAAACTGTACGACTTGCCCGAATAAGGATTATTGCATTCCAGATGAATGTGAAAATTTGGGCACACAATCGGAGGTTTCCGATGAGTAATTTTGACAAAAAAAATGCCCTCACGCACGGCAATGCGTAAAGGGCACATAGAAAAACATCCATTTAGAGTATATCACATAATTAAAAAGGAAGGAAACAAAACAATGTTAGAATTAAAAATTACCGTAGAAACAGCTAAGGATTTAAACCAAGAAATCAAAGACCTATATCAAGCTATCGTAGGTTCTTCTATAGATAAGGCCGATGCTATCAACCGTGCCAAGGAAGAAGTTAAGGCTAAAAAAGCAAAGACCACTAAAGTAGAAACACCAGCTAAACAGGAACCTGTTGAAGAAGAAAAGCAATCCATTCCGAGCCTTGAAGAAACGCGCGAGGCCGTAAAAGATGTGATGGCCAAAGCTGCGGACAAGACGCAAGCTAAAACAGAATTCAAGGCGTTCCTAGATAGCATCGGTGCTGAAAAAGTTACATCTGCTACCGATGAACAACGTATTCAAATCATGGAATGGGTGAATAGTCGTGGCTAAGAAACACGCCTTACTTGGTGCATCAAGTAGCTCCAGGTGGTTAGTATGTACACCTTCAGCAAGGCTAGAAGCGATGTTCCCAGATGAACAATCTCCGTATGCCGCGGAAGGTACTGTAGCACATGACCTGGCTGAATCAATCCTGCGCCATAAGCTGGAGGGCAAAAAAGCGCCTAAGCTAGACGACTACTCTACTGAAATGGTAGAAGCCGTTAACCGATATGTTGACATCTGCGAAGAAAAGGTGAACGAGGCTCGTGCCCGTTCATCTGATGCAGAAGCTATGATTGAAGCACGGCTCGACCTCTCTAGATGGGTACCTGATGGCTTTGGCACTGGCGACATGGTAATCGTAGCTGACGGCATCCTGGAAGTGATTGACCTGAAGTATGGTAAAGGCGTTCCAGTGAGTGCTATCGAAAATACGCAAATGCGACTTTACGCATTAGGCGCTTACGATGCTAGCGAGTTCTTGTACGACATTAAAACAGTTCGCATGACAATCGTACAGCCAAGACTCGATAGTGTGTCTACCGATGAATTGCCTCTTGAAGAGCTACTCGATTGGGGTGAAGACATCAAGCCTATCGCGCAACGTGCCTTTCGTGGTGAGGGTGATTGTACGCCTTGCGACTACTGTAACTTTTGTAAAGCACGGCACACCTGCCGGGCGTTAGCTGATACTTGCCTTACTGCTTTCTATAAAGATGGGGGCAAGCTCAATCAGTTGCTAACTGACCAGGAAGTATCTGACATCCTGGCGATGAAAGATTTAATCACGAAATGGATTAAAGGTGTTTACGATTTCGCTTATGAGAAAGCCTTATCGGGTGAGAAACAGTGGCCCGGATATAAATTAGTAGAAGGTACATCACGACGTACTATCACGGATCCGGACGCTGCGGCTCAAACATTACTCGATAATGGCTACAAGGAAGAGGACATCTTCAAACCTCGAGAACTTGAAGGCATCACGAATCTGCAAAAGGTTCTTGGTAAAAAGGGCGTTGCTGAATACTTAGAAGCATATATCGACAAGCCTGAAGGCAAGCCTACGCTTGTACCGGAAAGCGATAAACGCCCAGCGATTAATACCGTGGAAACAATGGCAAATGAATTCGATGACGAGGTGTAACATGCGCGTCGTAACCGTAAAAGCAATTGCCAAAGAGCTCTACGAACGGGGGCATTACCTCGACGAGCTCTACCAAATTACTATTGCATATGCTACTAGCTTGCATACACGTCGCTGCGTAGTAGAGGCTAAGTGTGAGGCAATAGAACAATATTATCGAGATGAATTAGACCTAGATAAATATTCTTGGGAAGAAGACGATGAGTGGATTCAACTAGATGACGAAAGGTCTGACATCGAAGAAGAATTAGATGAGTTATTTAACACAGTAATAGGGTTTGACTATGAGCAGAACCCATTTAAGAAATAAGGAGACAGTAATATGGCTAAATTGACAACTGGTGTAGTAAGACTTTCTTATGCGAACATTGCGCAACCTCGTAAAAACGATGATGGTAAAGCGAAATACAGTTCTCAAATTATTATCGATAAAACAGATAAAAAGACCATCAAGGCTTTTGAAAAAGCGATTGAGGAACTTAAGGCGGATCCAAAAGCGATTGCTAAAGTGGAAGGCAAAGCAGCTTACCTTAAATTGAACTTACGTGATGGCGATACAGACGAAGCAGTAGCGGACCAACCGGAAACCTATGCTGGTAAATTCTTCATTAACGCTAACAGCGATAAGCAACCTATCGTATTTACTCGTGACAAAATCAAAATGGATGACTTCGACATTGAAGAAGAAATCTACTCTGGTGTATACGCACAAGTTGCACTCTCTGTTTTTGCCTACAACTTCAATGGAAAGAAGGGTGTAGGGTTTGGTCTAAATGGTATTCGTAAAGTCAAAGATGGCGAACGTCTTGGTGGTGTTCATGTATCTGCTGACGACTTCGGCGATGACGATTTGGGCGACCTAGACGATGACGACGATTTAATCTAAGGAGGCAATTATGGAGCTCAGTATTGATGTGGAAACCTATTGCGCCTGCCCTATTAAATATGGGGCGCAGCGATACGTTGATGATACAACATTTGAAATACTGCTCTTTGCCTACAGCTTTGATGATGAACCAGTCGAAGTAATTGATATGACAAAGGATCCACTGCCCGATAGGGTGGTGGACGCTTTGTATAACAAGGAAATTACAAAGACCGCATTCAACGCAGCATTTGAAATGCTATGTCTTAAAAAGTATTACCCTGATGCGGACTTTACGAACTGGGAATGTACCTCTGTACTAGCGTTATACTGCAGTTTACCGGCAAGCCTTGATAATGTATCCAAGGCTTTGAAATTAGGAGAAGCCAAGGATTCACGGGGTAAACGCCTAATTCAATTCTTCTCCGTTCCGCGTAAGCCTACGAAAACAAATCCTAAGACACGGAATATGCCTGAGGATGCGCCAGACAAATGGGCCGAATTTATTGAATACAACCGGCAGGACGTAGTGGTAGAAAAGGCCATTCGTAAACGCTTACTCTCTTTGAAACCGCCTACCATTGAACATGAGTATTGGCTACTTGATCAAGACATCAACTGGAGAGGTGTAAAGGTAGATATGGACCTCGTCGATGCCGCCCTTCAATGTAACGATGAGATAGTGGAAAAGGCTACCTTATCATCGGCACGACTAACAGGGCTAGATAATCCCAATAGTACGTTGCAACTTAAGGATTGGTTATCAAATCGACTTGGCTATGAAATCAAAACCATGCGAAAAGAGGACGTATCGAACCTTTTAGCACAGGATATTCCTTCCGACGTACGCACCGTGCTGAAGAACCGGCAAGTCCTTGGCAACTCTTCAATTAAAAAGTACTTGGCCATGAAAAATGCTGTATGCTCCGATGGGCGTATCCACGGCATGCTTCAGTTTTACGGCGCTATGAGAAGCGGACGATGGGCGGGGCGTGTAGTACAACTACAGAACCTCCCACGTAACTACCTAGAAGATTTAGATACAGCTCGGGACGTTCTTAAAAGTAGAGATGTAGAATTGCTAGACCTACTCTACGGGAATCCTGGTGATGTAATTAAGCAGCTCATTCGTACGGCTCTTGTAGCCGAAGAAGGACACCGATTTATTGTGGCAGACTTTAGTGCTATTGAAGCACGTGTAATTGCTTGGCTTGCTCACGAGCAGTGGCGTCAAGATGTATTCGCTCAAGGTGGAGATATCTATTGCGCTTCCGCATCAAGCATGTTCCACGTACCTGTCGAGAAGCACGGAGTTAACGGACACCTTAGACAAAAAGGCAAGGTAGCCGAATTAGCACTAGGGTATGGCGGCGGTGTAGGCGCCATGAAATCGATGGACTCAAAAGGGGAAATTCCAGAATCAGAACTTCCCGGTATCATCGAAGCTTGGCGGCGAGCTAGTCCACGCATTACGAGATTTTGGAAGGATGCGGATACTGCAGCCAAGAAAGTCGTAAAGACTGGCGAACCTGCACGAATTAGGCAAGGTAATATTCGATTCTTTAAATCGAAAGGGTTTATGTTTATCGAGTTACCCTCCGGACGTAGACTTGCTTACGCGAGACCTAGAATAGGGCTCAATCGGTTTGGTAGTGAATCGATTGAGTATGACGGCATGGATCAGGTTAAGAATACATGGGGCAGAGTTGAAACCTACGGCGGAAAGCTCGTCGAAAACATCGTGCAGGCCGTTGCAAGGGATTGCTTGGCCGCATCAATGCTAAGACTGGCAAAAGCAGGGTACAAGATTGTAGCCCATATCCACGATGAAGTGGTTATCGAAGCACCTATAGGTGAAGGCAGTTTAGATGAAGTAATAGATATTATGTGTAAACCTGAGCCCTGGAATGAGGGCCTCATATTAAACGCAGCAGGGTTTGAAAACCCGTATTATATGAAAGACTAGGAGGAAGTCATTATGATTAACAAAGAACAAATTAAACAACAACGCGAAGCCATTGATAGCTTATACGAATTAGTAAAAAACGCACCTGCTAGCGAACGTAAAGACTCCGCTATGGCGTACTGCGAAGGCTGTATTGCCGCTTGTGATTTGGGCCTTAAAGTATTAAACGGTAAGAAAACAGAAGCGCCTAAGACTGAGGAAACTCCAAAGGTAGAAGAGCCTACGGTTACAGAAGAACCGAAAGCCGAAGAAAAGCCAAAGCGTAAACGTACTACTAAGAAGAAAGAACCAGTAGAAGAAACATTGCCTGTAGTTGATGAAGCACCTGCAGAAGAAGACGATTTAGACGATTTGTTATAAGAAAGAGGTTAGCGCCTTATGAAGGTATTATTTAGTTTGTCAGTCAAAAAGCTGTATGACCTAGTACGGCGCAGGCAAGTGAACTCTTGGTCACCTGCTGTACATTACCATGTGGATTGCGGGCAGTCATTTGCCTGCTTGTGGCCCTTAGTATCCGGTGGGATGGGTAGGATAGTAGACCCGTATATGTCAAATGAGTTTTATTGCCCACAATGCGGAGAATTAATTCAAACTAGGGGCCTTGAATGCGATTATGTGGCCGACGTTTCTAATAGTGATAATATTCCTTTAGATATTGAGCTATCAGTTATTGATCGCGGTACAATTCTTGATGTTAAATTCGACTACAACACGGTATACGTTGATAATGATATGCAGTCAATTTATCCAGGATACAAGCCTCATCTTGTTGATATAGTACGGTTTGATTTCAAGCAAGGGAAAGTATTCTTAGTTCAAAAAAAGCGCTCACGTGCCGACATCGTATCTGAAATTGAACCTAACATATCGAGCTTTTACTCAAAATCGCTACCCTTGCGCTGGCTTGTAGCGACCCCAAATTGTCGATTAGCCGAACATAAAAACGAGCTAAAGACTTTTGCTAAAGTGCTAAAGGACGCCTACTTTACTAAGTTATCTAAGAGAGTAGGCTACAGAGTTAAGTCTATTAGACAGGGTGTTTTGTTATCGTCCAAGTATGGGGCGCTTAATAATTTGCTCCATAACCTAATATGGAAAATGCAGGCACCAGATGCGCCAGCTATTAACGATGTATTAGTTAAAGACTACGACACCTATTTTAGGCCTTTCGGATCTGACAAGGTTGGTACTACAAATATTACCGACTTAACAAGTACCGGCACACCATTTATTCAAGCGCTAATACAGCTTTATGAATTGCCGGATAAGCGCTGGGTTCGAAGATTACTGTCAATACGCCCTTTCTTTTATGTGAAAGTGATTAAAACTGCTAGCAAGATATTCAAAAGTATGGATTATCAAAAGGCCTTTACAGACCTCGTAGCAGAGGAAGGTGGGGGCACAGGATATATTCAATCTTGGCCAATATGGAATAGTGAACACGCATTGCTTATGTTTACAAAGTTCCTATCCATCATGAAGCACCAATACGGTGAGCGACGTACTTTACTGTTCATTAAAAACGCCGATTCCTATTCTGAAATTAAAGATACATCCGATATGTATCTCAGATTATCAAGAATCAAAAAGAAGGAAGTTTGGGCTAGACGAATTCAAATTAAAGACCTGCACGACGAAATTGTGTGTTTATCTAAATTTGAAGAAGCCGAAAACTTGCCAGTGCAACAGAGTCTGCGTCATAAAAAATTAGCAGATTCAGTTGAAGGGCTAACTTTCAACGTGATCAAGTCAACGCACGGCATCATCCGATTAGGTGTGCAATTGAATAACTGCGTTGGGACCTATGTCGATAAGGTAAAAGCCGGAACGTGTGCTATCGTAGGCGTTTATAAAAGTGACAAGCCTGTGGCATGTATCGAAGTTAATCCTAACAAGGATACGGAAAACTTTGTCGAAATACACCAGGCTAAGTTAAAAAATAACAGATGCGTTAGTGATAACCACGATGTCAATTATGCTGTGTGTCAATGGGTTAAAAAGCATAAATTACAAGTACCCCAATTTATAAGAGACATCCAATTTGCGAAGGGAGGAGCGATGTAATATGGATACACAAATCATCATAGCTACGGGCAAAAGTCGCTCCGCCCGTAGCTGGAAGTCTCAGAAAATGACTTGGAGTGCGTTGGCCAACAAATTATCCACGCCAACAGTCACTAACGAAACGGCTGCTGAATACGTTAAAATGCCTAAGGACGAAAAGGGCAGGCGGAAAGATGTAGGCGGTTTCGTAGGTGGTTATATCCCCAATAATGGTAGACGAATCAGAGGGGAAGTCAAAGAAAGATATTTAATTACTCTTGATGCGGATTCGCCTAGCGAGGATTTTATTTCAAACCTTGATTTGGAACTAGGAGATATGGAATACGTGCTATACAGTACGCATAGCCATACCCCCGATAATCCACGATACCGCATCATCATTCCTACCGATAGAGTGATGACCCCTGATGAGTACCAGGCCGTATCAAGACGCATTGCTGATGATATTGGTATTGAATCTTTCGATTCCTCAACGCATCAAGCGGAGCGCCTTATGTATTGGCCGAGTTGCCCTAAAGATGTTGCGTATGTATACCAACATAATGAGGGGAATCTTATTTCAGTCGATACGTATTTGAGTACCTACAGAGACTGGCGTGATACGAGCCTTTGGCCAACATCAAGTAAGGAGTCACAGATTCGCCTTGATGCGGCTAAAAAGCAAGGTAACCCATTAGAGAAAAAAGGATTACTTGGCGCCTTTTGTAGGAGCTATAGTATAACAGAAGCGATACATAAGTTTCTACCAAATGTCTATGCACCAACGCAGCACGAAGACCGTTACACGTATACCGAAGGCAGCTCAGTAGCAGGTCTTGTCATTTACGATAATGACACATTTGCTTACTCGAATCATGCAACTGACCCTATCAGCGGTAAGCTCGTCAATGCCTTTGACCTAGTACGAATTCACTTATTTGGCGCCGAAGATGCCGACGCGGATCCGCGCACCAAAGTAACAGACTTACCGAGCTACAAGGCAATGCTTGACTTTGTCAACAAAGACGGCGCCGCACCTGTACTGCTCGATAAGGAACGTATGGCGGATATGGAGTTTGATGATATCACGGACGAGGAAGAAGACTTCCTTGAAAAGCTCAAACGTGACCGCCGTGGTACACCAGAATCAGATGTATTCAACTGCTTAATCGTTCTTAAATATGACCCGGCGTTAAAAGGTAAAATCCGTCTTGACGAATTCGCGCACCGCTTAGTGGTGATTGACGATTTGCCGTGGCGTGGTAAGGATGAAACCCCTTACTGGACTGATACAGATGACGCGTGCTTACGTAATTACTTTGCCACGAAATACCTTATCAAAGGTAAAGGCATTATCGATGATGCCTTACAGGAAGCCACACAAGCCAACAAATTTCACCCTGTGCGTGAATACCTAACAGGTTTAACATGGGACGGTGAATGTAGAGTTGATACCCTTTTCATCGACTACATCGGTGCCGAAGATACCGAATACATCAGGGCTGTTACTCGTAAATGGATGTGTGGAGCTGTAGCACGTGTTATGGTGCCTGGTATCAAGTTCGATACGGCTATCGTATTATACGGTGCGCAAGGCTTAGGGAAATCCCTTATCTTAGAACGCTTAGGCCGTAAATGGTTCAATAATTCACTCGTAGATATCAAAACCAAAGATGCCCTCGAACAAATTCAAGGCTCTTGGATTAATGAACTCGCGGAACTGGCACCTACCTACAAGAATGATAATGAAATTGTAAAGGCCTTTATCAGTCGTACCTCTGACCGGTTCCGCTCACCGTATGGTAGACGGACCGAAGAGTACCCTCGCCAGTGTGTATTTGCTGGTTCCACTAATAATTTGATGTTCCTTAAAGACCGTACTGGTAACCGCCGATTCTGGCCGATCACAGGCGGCAAAGATCGTAAGACGAAAAACGCCTGGGACATAACGCAAGATGACATAGACCAATTATGGGCGGAGGCTTACTATTACTGGTCTAATGGTGAATCCTTGGTACTCGAGGGAGACCTTGAGGAAGAAGCCTTAAGAATCCAATTATCACACACGGAAGGTGGTGAACTCGTAGGACTCATTGAAGAATACCTTGAGATGTTATTACCTGAAGATTGGGAGTCGCTAGATATCTTTGATAGACGCGATTATATCAGGAACTATGGCGATGACGATCATTGTGGTTCAGTGCAGCGGGAGCGGGTGTGTGCCCTTGAGATATGGTGTGAAGTGATGGAGGGGGACAGGAAGAACCTGCAGAACGCAAAGGCGAGAGAAATCATTAATATCTTGCAATCCATAAAAGGGTGGAGCCCTTATTCAAAGAGCGTTGGGAAGATGCGTTTCGGAAGAATGTACGGTGTGCAAAGGGCGTTTATCAGAGATGAATCTAATCTCGAGAAAAAGGCAAAATCAATTAAAAAAGAACGCAAAAATTAGTGTTGCCGATTTTTGTTGCCGATTAGACAATTTTTATATATTGAGTTTTATCGAAATAGTTTTTATACATTCCTATACATCGATAAACTTTGATATAAGCTGAAAAATCGGCAACGGCAATACGTGCGGCAACAAAATAGGCAACACGATTAGCGTAGATATTAATTAATCTAATCCTTATTTGTTGCCGATGTTGCCTATTATTTACTATTAATTAAAAATAATAAATATATGAATAATGGCGTGCATACACATACACGTAAAAAACACGAATACGCGTATATATATGTTTACGAAAAAAAACGGCAATATCGGCAACACAGAGCCGATGAAGCCAGTATTCATATAGGTTCAGGCGTGTTGCCGATTATTTACTGAGAACGAGGTGAGAATAATCGAAAAGGATATCGAAAGGTGGCTAGGAATTCAACTCAAAAAACTAGGTTGCATATATATGAAGTTTGTGTCACCTGGGAATGACGGAGTGCCAGATCGAATAGTAGTACTTCCTGGTGGCAGTGTTATATTCGTAGAACTCAAAGCCAAAAAAGGGGTATTGATGGCTAACCAAAGAATACAAGTTGCTAGATTGCGTAAGCAAGGGGCCCTCGTATTCGTGATTACAGGGATGTTAGAAGCTAAGGTATTTATTGACGACATGGAAAGGGTAATACATGAACTTTCACCCACACGAGTATCAAGAAATAGCTATACAACGAATCATTGATCATACGCACTACGGACTGTTACTCGACATGGGCTTAGGTAAGACCGTTTCCACATTAATTGCAATCGAGCAGTTAATGTATGACTACTTTGACATTAAAAAAGTACTGCTTATAGCACCTAAGAAGGTGGCAGAGTCTACCTGGGCACAAGAGACACAGAAGTGGAATGAAACAAGCTGTTTGAAGATAGCATCTGTTTTAGGTTCTGAAAAGAACCGCATCAAAGCTCTTGAAAGTGACTCTGATATATACGTCATGAACCGTGAGAACGTGCAATGGTTGTATGACTATTATTTTGAAAAACCAAAGCGGAAATTCCCCTTTGACATGCTTGTTATTGACGAGAGTTCATCGTTTAAGAATCCACAGGCTAAACGGTTTAGGGCAATGCGTAAAATGAGGCCTTTCTTCAAACGAGTAGTCATTCTAACTGGTACGCCTGCGCCAAATACGTTAATGGATGTGTGGGCACAGATGTATTTGTTAGATGGGGGTGAACGCTTGGGTAAAACCCTTACAGAGTATAGATTACGATACTTTACCCCTGATAAAACAAATGGGCATATCGTGTACAGCTATCGCCTATTACCCGGAGGCGATAAGGCTATATTCGGTGAAATGCAAGACATCTGTATGAGTTTAAAAGCTAAAGACTACCTAAGACTTCCTGAACGCATTGAAAATGTAATCACGGTAGAAATGAGTCCCAAAGAATGGGAACTCTATAAGCAGATGGAACGCGAGCATGTACTTAGCCTAGTCGATGATGACGATGTAAGCGCCTTAAATGCGGCAGCTTTAGCAGGTAAGTTATTACAACTGGCCAATGGGTCAATCTATTCAGATGACGGCGAAACTATCATCGTCCATAACGAGAAGGTCGAACGGTTAAAAGAATTAGTAGATACCAACGAAGGAAAACCGATGCTAGTATTTTACAACTTCAAGCATGACCTACAAGCGATTAAAGAAGCATTTCCGAAAGCGGTTGAATTAAAGACAGACGATGATGTAGCTGAGTGGAACAAAGGAAACATTCAAATGTTACTGGCCCATCCCGCATCCGCAGGATATGGGTTAAACCTTCAAACCGGCGGGAATATCATCGTATGGTATGGGTTAACTTGGAGTTTAGAACATTATCAGCAGGCTAATGCAAGGCTTCATAGGCAAGGACAAACACAACCTGTGATTATTCATCACCTAGTTACCAAAGGCACGATGGACGAGCAAGTCATGAAAGCACTGGAGCGTAAAGAAGTAGGGCAAGATGCACTACTTGAAGCTATTAAATATCGTAAAGAACTATACAGAAAGGATGATTGATATGGATCAATTTATAATGGCAGGATTAATCGGAGCTATCGTAGTAATAGTATGTTACATGACTATTCAAGTTATAGATATTGTTGATAAACACTTTGATAATCGAAAATACAAGATTGCATTTAGGATGACCCCGGGCAGATTATATGAGAGACCAAATAGACCCCCGTCACCACCTGTAAGGTTATCAGCTGATGAAACTTTAAAACGTTTGGCAGCTAACGAAAATCTAAAACGATTACAAGAAGTATCGAATCAATCAGGATTAACCATAGATAAAAGCAAAATCCAGCGTATAAGACCTCTAGATAACCAAAATGACGACATCAATCACCTAAGCCATTATACGCAAGGCGATATCGAAGTCATCGATTATATCGAAGATAAGAAACTAGGATATCGATTGGGTAATGTCGTGAAGTATGTATCAAGAGCAGGGCATAAGGACGATGCAATTAAGGATTTGAAAAAAGCCCGTTGGTATCTAAATCGTGAAATCGAAAAGAGGAAACAGCATGAATCGTAAAAGTATCAAATGTTTATACGATGATATAGGAACAGAAATAGTTAGAATTAGGATGTCGTTAATGGGACTCGATCGTTCAGGTGCGGTATCACATGATTCTCAAGTACAATATGCTAAAGGGCGTATTTCTGGATTACTAACAGCAAAGTGCATGATAAGAAGATATGTATCCAAAGATAAATAGTAACAGGAGGTAAGGTCATGGGCAAATACCTTAGAACAGAATGGGAGGATGTGTATAAAGATTTCTTAGAAATGTGTGGAGATGAAGATACTGCAGAGATAATGGTAGATATGTCGATAGGTAATATGAAGGAGTTGGGGAATTGACCGATAAAGAGTACATGCAACAAATATTACGAATTGATGACCGCATAGATTCAATTAAGCGTGATATTGAGGCACAGATAGAACGTAAGGCAGATACCTTATCCGCCACGGACTACAGTAAGGACAGGATATCCGGCGGGCATTGCGGCGATTTATCAGGTATAGTAGCTGGTATTGAGCAATGTGTCGAACTGCAACGAAAGGAAATAGAAAGGTTAAAAGCCATTAAAGCAGAAGTACGTAAAGTGATTAGTCAAGTGCGTCCCAATGAATTGGCTATGCTACTGACTGAGCGCTACGCACAAGGTAAAAACTGGAAGGAAGTAGCCGATATTTTAGGTTACAGCGAGGCTAGGGTGCGAGGAGAATTACACGACCGAGCACTAACTGAAGTAGGGTTCATTCGTTCTATGATGTAAAAGTCGATACATCTCAGTACAAAACGATACAAAACAGTACATCGACATGTGGTATACTGTAGGTGTGAAAGTTGGGAAACTTCACAGGAAGTGAATAAGGAAAGGACGCCAGATGTACTTGGCGTCCTTTTGTATTATGCAGGTTTAATCAATATCATCGTAGGGGGTACCTATTCGTTGGGCAAATATGATCCTTTCAAATAACAAACTATACCAAAATAAATTCGCGACACTTCTGAGATGTTTTAGAACAAAAATAGCCATGTTTAACTACAACCAATACACAATGTAAGAGATTTCCTTGAGTACTTAACTATAACAAATTACTACCACCCTATGGTGATATTGATTAAGCCTGCAAATAAAATAGAATCTGACTGCCAATAGAAAGGAGAGAATAGTATGACAGATATTACTTGCCATATTAAAGATTGCTTACATAACAAACGTAATAAGTGTACTGCTAATGCTATTGTCCTTGGCAGTAAAGGTAATTGCAAAGCCAAAGCATTTGCTAAAGATATGATGAAACATTCACGTAAACAGCACTGGCGAGGGGGCATGTATGGGGGCTAGGGCAACAGCCGAAATAGGGGGCCATTAAGGTACTCCAAATGAAAAATATTTTGCGTGGGTCATCCGAACCCCGCGGAATAGCTAGTTAGTTATTTTTCCGAACTGCTGTTCGGCTTCAAAAACGGTCAACTTTTGAAAGGAGGCGAGACTGTGACGAATGTATCAATCGTTGACGAATTAGTATCATCTAAAATTGTGGCAAAAGTACTTGGAATCAGCTCTCGACGAGTTCAGCAGTTGACCGAGGACGGTATATTCGAAAAGGAAAAACGCGGACAGTACAATATTGCGAAAACAGTACAAGCATTTGTTGCGTATAAAACCGGAGAAAGTAAACTTGAAAAGAAAGCACGTGAAGGCGGGTATGATGCGGAACGAACTTTGTTAACTAGAACAAAACGGATGATTGAAGAGAACAAACTGAAGATCATGAATGGAGAATTGCATCGTTCTAACACAGTTAAAGCCGTAATGAATCGAATGTTGAATAACTTTAAAAGTAAGCTCCAGGCGTTGCCGTTAAAAGTAGCACCTAAAGTGTTAGGTGAGACGAATCTGTTAGTCATTCAAGATGTACTTCTTGATGAGGTGAATGAGTGCTTAACGGAATTGTCTGAATATGACCCTAATATGTTCCACGATGAGTCCGATGATATCATCGTAGATGACGATGAGGCAGGTGAAGGTGATTGAAACACACATGCAACCTGTTCAAAGGATTGGCCAGAGTATTAAAGCCGCCGTCAAAGTTTACTGCGTCGGAATGGGCCAACGCTAATGTGGTGCTTTCCACTGAGGATAGCGCCGAACCTGGGAAGTATTCCACCGATAGAGCCCCTTATCAAAAGGAAATGCTTGATGCGGTGAGTGACCCTGATGTTGAGAAAGTGGTATATATGACCGGTTCGCAAATTGGTAAAACCCAGCTCATTAAGAATGTGTTGGGTTATTTTATTGACTACTTTCCGTCGCCAATTATGTTTATGCAGCCGACAAAAGATATAGCCAAGGAGTTTTCCAAAACTCGTATTGCTCCCTTTATTCGTGACACGAAAGTGCTTAACGATAAAATGGCCGATGTAAAATCTCGGGACAGTGGCAATACTGTATTGAATAAGACATTTCCCGGCGGGTATCTCACATTAGTTGGTGCAAATGCTCCAGCAGATTTGGCGTCAAGGCCAATTCGTGTATTACTAGCGGACGAAATTGACCGCTACCCTGCGTCAGCAGGCACGGAAGGTGACCCATTGAGCCTGGCAGAAAAGCGTACTAATACGTTCTACAATCGAAAGCACGTGTATGCATCTACGCCGTTGGCCAAAGGTACCAGCCGGATAGAGAAATTGTATCTAGGCGGTACGCAAGAGGTATGGCATATTAAGTGCCCTGCTTGTGGTGAATATGTATATCCTTCCTGGGATAAATTCCACGCAGATGAAGACACGGGCAAGTGCTACATGGCCTGTGATCACTGCGGAACGCTATCCGAAGAGTTCGAGTGGAAGAAACTGTATCGTGAGGGAAAATGGATTGCGGAAGCGCCGGAGAATTTAAAGAAGTACAATTGTCGTAGCTTTCACATGAACGCGTTTGGCTCGCCTTGGGCATCATGGGGAAAACTTCAAGATAAATACGAAGAGGCGACTAAACTCGGCACGGCAGGCGTTAAAACATTCTTTAACACTGAAATGGGTATTCCTTATGAAGAGGATACAGAAACGTTGCAATCGGAAGAACTTTACGAACGCAGGGAGGACTACGGAGCGGAGTTACCGGACGGCGTTCTACTCTTAACATGCGGTGTCGATACGCAGGACGACCGCTTAGAGTGTGAAATTGTAGGATGGGGGAAAGATTATGAGAGCTGGGGTATACAGTATTTCAGACTTTATGGTGACCCTGCTTACGATGCCGTATGGAAAGAATTGGACGATATTATTTTAAATCGAACATGGTCTTATGCCGATGGCAGAAAGCGTGGCGTATCCGTTACATGTATTGACTCCGGCGGTAGTAAGACACAATCGGTATATAAATACTGTTCAACTAGATGGCATAAGCGCGTCTATCCTATTAAGGGTGTAGGTGGTGCAGGTAAAGACCTGATTGACGGATTGCCTACAAAGTTGAAGAAGTACAAAACTAAATTATTTAAGCTCGGCGTAGATACGGGCAAGGAACAAATTTATAGCGATTTGAACCAAGAAAAAGGCCAGCCGAGGTATTGCCACTTTCCAAAAGACCATGAAAAGGGGTATGGGAAAAAATACTTTGAAGGCTTATTGGCAGAGATGAAAGTTTCTAAATTGGTTAATGGCCATTTTAAAGAGCAATGGGTACTGCGACCAGGGCGTAAAAGAAATGAACCATTTGATATTAGAAACTATAATCAAGCAGCTATCGCTATTATGAATCCGAATTTCGATGCTTTAGAGGCTCGGAATAGTAAGGAAGAGTATACGCCGTACCAGAATACAGCTCGTGTAGTTAAGGCTGGAGATACACCAAAGAAACGGACGAGACGACGTGTTAGAGGCGGAGGCATACGATTATGACAATCCTACAAAGGATTATGGAAGAACTAAATATTCGTGAAATGCACGAAATACCTACAGCTCTAACAAAGGTATTGCTAAATTCGAATAGCTGTTCGGAGCTTTTAAAGTCGATACAGCCTTACTATTCGTATGAGGCCTTACTTGCTGAATTCGAAGAACATAGTGCAGATAGAAAAAACTATATGCAAGATTACACGCCACAATGCGTGCTAGATATAATCGGCGGTATTACCTCCGGCGGTGATGTTCGCGATGTATGTGCTGGGATAGGCGGATTATCTTTGGCTAAATTTAAGTCGGATAATACCGTAACACTAAGGCTTGAAGAGTATTCAAAGAATGCGATAGCCTTTATGCTACTCAATCTACTAATAGCTAATATAGATGCGGAAGTAGTAGAGAAGAACGTTCTTACTGGTGAAGAGCTTGCGTACTATAAAGTAGAATCCGCGGTATCTGGCTTTGGCCAAGTATTTAAAATAGATAGGCTTGATAGTAAAAAATATGATACCGTGATTAGTAATCCGCCATATAGTCAAGCTTGGGTTCCACAAATGGACAAACGATTTGAAGGATATAAGCTAGCTCCAAAGAGTAAAGCCGATTTTGCTTTTATACTCGACGGACTTTATTCGTTAAATAAGGCAGGCACAGCCGCCTTTATCCTGCCGCACGGTGTACTTTTCAGAGGACAGGCAGAGGGCGATATACGACGTAAGCTGATTGAGGATAATTTACTTGATGCGGTAATAGGTCTACCTTCTAATCTGTTTACAAATACAAGTATACCTGTGTGTATATTGGTATTTAAGAAAAATCGAACTAACACCGATATATTATTTATCGATGCGCAAAAAGATTTTGTTAAGAACAAAAATAAAAATATAATGACCGCCGAACAGGTGGAAAAAGTAATTAAAGCGTACAAGGATAGAGCAGAAATAGAGCGATATTCTAGTAACATTAGCGTGTCTACTATTTTAGACAATGACTATAATCTGAATATTCCACGCTATATTGACAGCTTTGAGCCGGAAGAAACACCAGATGCGGTACAGCTTGCTAAAGAACTTAATGAAATTAATCGAGAAAGTCGGACGTTGGGCTTAGAAATTGCGGAGATGTTAAAGCAATTAGTCTGCACAGATCCGGATTCACAGAAAGAACATGATGAATTTGTAAAAGAATTTACAGAGTTTTTAATATCATCCGAAAGTGCTGTTACAGTCGAGGAGCAAGAAGCTGTGATAAAAAAAATAGAAGATGTTAAAAAGTATTTACTTCAAAAGATGTTTGTGTAATGTTAAGAAATTACAAGAAAATTAAAATTACGGAAGTTGCGGATATACTGGGGAGACCTAAGAAGAATCAAATATATCCACCGGGCTGTGTTTGCTTGCAAGTATCTGCTAGTAAAGGAGAATTGATATATTTAGCTACCGCGCAACAAGTTGATGCTAAATATGTAGTGATTCAACCACGAAACGTAATCTCTTATTATTTATATTTGATAATAGAAAAGGCAATGCCTGAATTTTTATATAAGTATAGGCAAGGCCTAAATATTTCAGCTCATGATATCAAACATATGGAGATATTGTGCCACACGGATGTGGAAACGCAGGCTCTAATAAGCATGATGTTCCAATCTATGCATGGCACAAGTCTAAGCGCTCAATTTGGGCGTTTTTTTTAATGCGTGAAAGGAGGTGAAAGGATGGCAGAATGGACAATATATGAGGCGAAGGAGCATTTACAGGCTTGGTTGTATGCTGATTTAGCACTAGCGACCGGCAAGGAATACACCATTGGTAATCGAAGGTTAACTCGTGCGAATGTGCAAGAGGTGAAAGACCGTATCAACTTTTGGCGCAACGAAGTAGCAAGGCTAGAGAATAGACCTCGACGTCGTGCATATCGTGTCATTCCGCGGGATATATGAGTAAACGCAAGAAGCAGTTTATGAAAACCGCAGCAGGTAGGCATAAAGCAACGCAATATTCTGGGAGTAAAACAAACTCCGGCTATTCTAATCACGGCGCTAATAGTTTTAAATCTAGCGCCAAAGGGTATCAGGTTAACTCTCAGGATGCAAGGCATGATATTGACGCTAACTTTAGGATGCTACGAGCAAGGTCTGTAGACCTTCAACAAGGTACGCCAATTGCAGCTGGCGCACTGAAGACGAATAAAACTAATGTTATTGGTCCGGGCCTAAGGTTTAAAGCCAATATCCGATATGAGGAGTTGGGGCTAACGTTCGAAGAAAAGAACGCTTGGGAACGTAAGACCGAACGTGAATTTGCAATGTGGGCCAAGCACTGCGATGCACGTGAACAGACTGATTTCTACGGAATTCAGTCTCTAGCTTATTATGAAAAACTGTTGTATGGTGATGCATTTGTAAATTTACCGCTGTTGTTTAATCGAACAGATAAGAACCCGTATCCTTTACGATTGCAAATTGTCGAATCCATTCTTGTTGCTTCTCCGCCTAAATATATGGGGCGTGAAGAAGATGAGAATAATGATGTCATTCACGGCGTTAAGTTCAATAAATACGGCGCCGCCGTTGGCTTCTACGTATTAAATAAGCTGTATAACGCTTTTAATGATGATCATGACTACACATATATTCCGAAGTACGGCACACAAACCGGACGGCGTAATATTATCCAGGTTATGACAATCGAGCGAAGTGGCCAGTTGCGTGGCATCCCTATATTGTCTCCGGTAATCGAGGATTTGAAAGTGCTTAGCCGGTACAATGATGCGGAAGTTATGAAGGTATTAGTTAATGCCTTGATGGCAATCTTCATTGAATCGGAGGCACCAGACGATATGTCACTAGGGACTGCTATTGACGAAGACGATCAAGTGGATGCTGAAAATGACGAAACAATCGAATTAGGCAATGGCACAGTAAATGTCTTGGCACCTGGTGAAAAAGTGAATGTGGCTGAAAAAACGCCAATACCATCGAGCTTTGCAGACTTTACGTCTTCGCTCATCAGCCACGTAGGCGCTGCGCTAGAAATTCCATATGAAATTTTAGTTAAGCACTTTGGCCAAAGCTACTCCGCATCAAGAGCGGCGTTACTCGAATATTGGAAGTCTGTTGAAACGCAACGCGCCGAATTTATTACCCAATTTTGTAATCCTATTTACGAAGAGTGGCTTACGATGGCTATTCTTTTAGGACGCATTGACGCACCAGGTTTCTTCGATGATCCAATCATCCGAGAGGCGTGGCTAGGTGCTGAGTGGTACGGACCATCACAAGGCCAATTAGACCCACAGAAGGAAGCTACTGCGGCAGAAATTCGTGTTAAGAATGCATTTAGTACTCGTGCTAAGGAAGCCGCAGAGCTTACCGGTATGGATTATGAAAATGAAATCTTACCACAACGCATTCGTGAACACCAATCTATGGATGAAGGAGGCTTGTTGAATGAACAAGGACAACAAATTTCAGTTCAAAATTCGAACTCCGCTAAATCTGATTCAGGAAGCGGAGACGATTGACGTCGATATTTATGGCGTAGTCGTGAACGGAACCGACTATTGGGGTGAAGATACTGGCGTTTCAAACGTACTATCACAACTCCAAGGGTTGGATCCATCTCAAAACATCGTTCTACATGTTAACTCTGTAGGCGGCGAAGTATCGGCGGGCGTTACAATCTACAACCGATTGCGAGCTTTACAAAATAAGAAATCTGTTATTATCGAAGGCCTAGCGGCATCCATTGCCTCTATTATTTCAATGGCAGGCGATGAAATTCATATGGCTCTGGGTAGTGAAATGATGATTCACAACCCAAGCTCTTATGTATATGGTGAAGCCGATGATTTTGAAAAAGCTGCTGAATCGTTACGTAAAACTAAAGAAAATCTTATCGATATATACGAAGCCCGCACAGGGTTAACTCGCGAAGAAATTGCTACCATGATGGATGACGAAACGTGGCTTACAGCCCGAGAAGCTATGGAAAAGGGCTTCTGCACAAGTGTAGATGAATCCTTGCAAATGGTTGCATGCCGTAAAGGCGCTGATTTAATTGTCAATGGCTTACCAATGAGTATGGATGTACTCAAAGGGTTGCCTGTTGATAAATATGAAGAGAAAGGAGAGGAGCCAATGGAAGTAACTGCTGAATTGTTACGTACAGATTATGCGGAAGTATATGATGAAGTATTTAATGCGGGCGTTGCTGCTGAACGTGCACGATTACAGGCCCTTGATGGGATTAATAACGAAGCACGTGCAGAAGTGATCAATCGCGCTAAATATGAAACATACGCTACTGTTCAAGACGTGGCGGTTGAATTGCTCAATATGCCACAGCCAGAACAACCAACTAATCAATTACAACAATTACTGCAAGATGCTAACAATGCATCTAATACAGTTGACACGATTCCAGGTCAAGTACTTGATGAGGATATCGATGATTCTGAAAAAACGATGAAAATTGTTGATCGTGTAATGAAAGCACGCGTTAAGAAATAAGGAGGGCAGACAATATGCCATATGTGGAAGAACAAAAATTAGAGTATAAACCTCTAATCGCTGGCACACAAATGCCAGTTGTTACTAAAAAAGTAACAATCAGCCAAGATGCTGCAGTAATTACGGCAGGTACAGTATTAGAAATTGAAGCTACGTCTAAAAAAGCTAAACGTGCAGATACCGATGTATACGGTGTAGCATTGGTCGATATCGATGCTACAAAAGGCGATGTAGTAGCAGAAATTGCTGTAACAGGCGAATTTACTACATCCAGTTTAGTATTCAAGTCTGGTAAAAAAGCGGAAGACTTCACAGCTAAAGCTGAAGCCCGCAACATTTATTTCCGTTAATAAGGAGGACACATGGATAATATTTACACACCTCAAACACTAGCTGCGGTGGTTCGTCGTACTCCCGATGTGCCATCCTTTTTGAAAGACTTATTCTTCAAAGATACAAAAACATTTTTAACTGAAACAGTTTCTTTTGACATTGTAAAAGGTCGACGCACTATTACACCTTGGGTAGCGCCTAACTCTACAGCGCCATTATCTCAACGTACCGGTGTGACTACAACTACTTACAAACCGGCACAAAAGAAAGAAAAACGTGCTATCACTGAAAACGACATCAAGGTCCGTTTAGCAGGTGAACAGCCATTTGCAGGCACAGTATCTCCGGAAGAACGTGCTATTCAACTTTTAGCGCAAGATACGCAAGAATTAAAAGACAACTTGGTACGCTCTCAAGAAGTTATGGCGGCCGATGTATTATTCAATGGCCAAGCTCATATTAAAGGTGAAGGTATTGACGATGTTGTAGACTTCAATTTTACAAATAAAGAAACTTTGGCGGGTACCGCCCGCTGGGGTCAATCTGCAGCAGAAATTGTGGCCAACATCATTAAATGGAAAAAGAAATGCTTAAAAGCGTCTGGCTTCAATCCAAATACATTGGTAATGAACTCTGAAACATTAGAAGTAATGCTTTCCGATAAAAAAATCTTGGCTTTGTTCGATAATCGTCGTACAGAAATGGGACTTTTACAATTTGAACAAATGGCAGAAGGCGCTGTCTATGTTGGCTTCATGGGTGGCCAAATCCAATGTAACGTATTTACTTATGATAACTACTATGTAGATCCTACCGATGGTCAAGAAAAGGAAATGGTGGCTACAGGCAAATTGTTGGTAGCTTCTGATATGGCCAAATTCACTAAATTATATGGTGCAAATACGATCATTCCTGGCGAAGGCATGGACTTTGTAACATATGAAGGGGAATATGTAATGCGTCGATTGGTTACACGCGACCCTGATGCGGCATTCTTAGAATTGCAATCTCGCCCAATTTACGTTCCATTTGATGTGGATTCCTACTTTGTAGCGGACGTATTGTAATTGAAAGGAGGTATGACTGATGCCAGTACAAGCTAAGCACACCATTAATACCGGTGATTATGTGTATAATCCTGGTGAAATTATCTCCGATTTAACTGCAGAAGAAGAACAGCGCCTAATTCGATTAGGTGCTGCTACTGTAGTCAGCGGCGATAATAAAAATAATGCAGAAGACTCTTTTGCTGAGGCCCTAGGCATTATGACAAATGCGGATTTGGCCGAATATGGCAAATCCATTGGTCTTGATTTTGCAAGCAAAGATACAAAAGCGAGCATGATTGCCAATATCCTTGCTTCTGATGCGGATGTCAACTTGGAACTGTTATCCGATGAAGCGCTCCGCGTAATGGCAGTTGCTGAACGTTTGGATATTCCAGAAGACGCTACTCGTGAACAACTTATCGATTTCTTAGGTGAATAGATATGGGATTTAAGGACTTTGTGCAAAATGACATCGAAAAGGTGTTTATCAATTCCAATGAATTCGCAGAAGTACATAACCTAAATGGTACGCAGTGCTATGCTGTGGCAGAAGGTCTTACCGATAAGCAGCATGTCGAAATCATGGGCCAGGATATTGACGGGTTGATTTACGATACGATTATAGTACATGTGGCCAAGCGGGATTTACCTGAAGTGCCAGAGTACAATCAAATCTTTCGCTTTAACGGCCGCATTATGATGGTCCAATCATGTGAAGATGACATGGGTATGCTAAACATTGTCCTTAGGGGGAATAACTCGTGAGTGTAACTATTGACATAAAAGGGCTGAAAAACGGGCTGGCTAAGATAGACGCATTAGTTGTTGGTACTCCGAAGACTACCGCAAAAGCTATCAACAAAGCGTTACCTAAAATCAAAAAGGCTATAGTTGATCGTGTTAACGAGGACTACCTGATTACTAAAGCGAATATTAATAAAACCATAAAGGTGGATAAGGCGGGGACGACTTTATCTGCCTTTATTCGTTCTAAAGGCGGCCCAATAGCCCTTACTAAATTTAGAGTTACACCAAAGCGCCCACCTAAGCGGAAAGGTCGTACAGTTATAGCACAAGTAATGCGTAGCGGTGGTGGAGGGGCAATCCCTAATGCTTTTATTGCTCGTATGAGAAGCGGACATATTGGGGCGATGTACCGTAAGGGTGCTGACAGGTATCCGATAGGTCAATTTTATGGCCCATCGGTACCGAGCATGCTAGGTAGCGCCAAGATATCGGCTTTTGTTGGGGATAAAGCAGAGCAGGAATTGCAAAAGCAAATGGAACTCGCGCTCGACGCATTGATAGGAGGGTAATTGATGACACCTACGCAATTGGCAACTGATTTAGGCACTTTTCTCCGGCAGGTGCATGCAAACTATTATAGTGATGATGCACAAGTAAAGGGGAATCCTTTATTAGTTGTACCTGGATTTTTAAAAATGAAAGAATCATCCAAGGAGGACCAATACCCACATCTTGTTATTCGAATTAATAAGATTGAGGATACCTTGCAGGGGTCAACTGTCCAATTGTTTCTAATCCATGGAGTGTACTCTGAAGACGTGGAAAAAGGGTGGATGGAGATTACCAACTTTTTGGAAACAACGCGGCAAGCGCTACTGGCCCATCCCGTTATTGCTAAGCGATATCGTTTAGTAATGGATGATAAACACGGAATTGATACCGATATCCCTCCGGATCAAGCCTATCCGTATTGGGAGGGATTTATGACGGTTAAATACGATATCGAACAAATACGAGAGGAGATGATTATTTAATGGAAAAAGCTGATGCACCAGTTGAAGTTGTAAATGAAACAACAGGAATTGTGGAAAAAATAGTTAAAACTAAAGATGCTAAGCAAGTAATCTACTTAGGGCCTAATAGTGCTGAACTGGGTCTTACAACAGGTACCGTTTATATTGACGGTATTCCTGCTGTAGTAGGTGAAGATAAAGCAATGCTACGATTATTGTTTGTGCCTATCAATAAGATTGCAGAGGCACAACAAGAATTAGCAACGGAAGGTACGGCGATGAATACAGCTTACCTTGAATTTAAAAAAGGAGGTCGTAGATAGTGGGAAACTATAGACACGGAATTTATACAAGAGAGGTCCCTACTTCTCTTATTTCTATGACAGAAGCTACGGCAGCCTTACCGGTATATATTGGTACAGCACCTGTTCACTTAGCAACGGACCCAGCGGAAGCCAATAAAGCCGTATTATGCTACGATTATGCATCTGCAACTACGCAATTTGGGTATTCTAAAGAATGGGATAAATACACATTGTGTGAAGCAATGTATTCCCAATTCTCTTTGTTTGGGATGGCGCCGGTTGTTTTTATCAATGTTCTTGATCCGAAGAAACATAAAAAGACGTTAGCGTCTACACAAAAACAAATCCAAGATAAAATCGTAACAATCGAAGACCCAGTATTACTCAACACGTTAAAGGTATCTGCCACAAATGGCGGTGCCGCCTTAACTATCAACGTTGATTACACAGCAGTATTTAACGATGAAGGCAAATTGCTTATCGGCATCGTATCCACTGGAGCGCTTAATAGTGCAACATCTGTTTGGGTGACTTATGATTATGTGGACCCATCTATGGTAACTGCAGATGATATTGTAGGCGGTGTAGATACAGAGGGTAAACGTAAGGGTTTAGAGCTTATCAATGAAGTATTTCCTCGCTTCGGCTTAATTCCTGGCAACTTGTTGGCACCGGGCTGGTCCCATAACACGCTTGTAGCAGCAGTTATGAAAGCAAAGGAAACTACTATTAATGGTATGTTCCAGGCTATGTCCTTGTGTGATGCCCCTACAGATGAAATCAAAAAAGCAACTGCAGTTAGTGAGTGGAAAAATAAAAAGAACTACGTCGATGAACGTCAAATCTTATGTTGGCCAAAAGTAGCGTTAGCTAATCGCCAATTCCATTTATCCACACAACTCGCAGGTCTTATGGCTAAGACAGACGCTAAGTATGATGATATTCCTTACAAATCTCCGTCCAATGAGTCTTTGCAAGCGGATAGTGCTGTGTTGAAAGACGGTACTGAAATCTACTTAGGTCCAGATGAAGCAGCTTACTTGAACGGCCAAGGCGTCGTTACTGCGCTTAATTTCATTGGAGGCTGGAGAGCTTGGGGCAATCGTACAACGGCTTATCCATCTAATACAGATGTTAAGGATTCCTTTATCCCTGTACGTCGTATGTTTAACTGGGTATCCAACACGTTGATTACTTCCTTCTGGTCTAAAATTGACGACCCGGGGAACAAGCGTTTGATTAATAACATCGTAAATAGTGCTAATGCGTGGCTAAATGGTCACGTAGCATCTGGCGCACTTCTTGGCGCTCGTGTTGAATTTTTGGAATCCGAAAACCCTACAACAGATTTGTTGAACGGTATTCTTCGATTCCATGTATATTTAGGCGTTCCAACGCCAGCTCGTGAAATCGATTTCATTCAAGAATATGATCCGGCATACATGAGCACGTTATTTAATTAAAAAGGGAGGTAACTCATGGCTAAACATAGAGATAAGTTGATTGACTTTGCCATTTTTAGCTCTGGCAGAGAATTATATGGTTACGCCGATGTAACCTTACCTGATATCGAATTTATCAGTGACACAATTAAAGGCGCAGGCATTGCCGGTGAAGTTGATTTGGGTGTACTCGGACAAACAAAAGCAATGAATATGTCCATTAAGTGGAACACCATTGATAAAGATGTGACCGACCTTGCTAGTCAAAAGGTTCATGATATCGAAATTCGGGGTGCACAACAATTATATGATTCTGCAAAAGGTGAATTAGTGCCGGAAGCAGTTAGCGTATATGCCAAAGTTATGCCTAAGAAAATCGGCCTTGGCAAATTTGAACAGGCAAGTAAAACTGATACCTCCACAGAATTTGAAATTGTATATTTCAAAATGACTGTAGGGGGTAAAACTCGTACTGAAATTGATAAATTCAACTATGTTTGTGTAATCAATGGCGTTGATTACTTGGCATCTGTAAGGGAGGCATTGGGTAAATAATGGCTACATATGATCATGAAAAACTAATTGACGGCTTAAAAAATTTAACTGGGTTTGACTTCACAAAGGCGGAACTTCGCGTCCGCCGTGATGGCGATATGACTCCAGATGTTACATTTTCTAAACGCTTTCAGGCAGAAGTTGCCGCCATAGCATTAAAAGAAAGCTCAAAAGTATTAATGACAATGCCAATCTCTGAATTCACAGAAATGTGCGCAGAGGTGGGCGTTTTTTTACTACGTGGTTCGGCAGAGAAAAAGGGGCTTCGCCTGGACAACAATGCCGAAGAATTGCCATCCGTCTTAGAGGGTGCGGAGGCATAAACTTTTGGATGTCTACGCCGATTACTGAAATAGAAGATTGGATAGACGATTTAGAATTTGTTCTTGAAGATGAAAAGCGCTTGAGGGAAGAGGAGGACTAATCCATCAAGCGCTTTTTGCGTACACAAATTTAAAGGAAAGGAGGAACTATGGCGGGTAAAGTATTTGAGATCGCTTTTGCTATAAACGGCGCCTTAGCGCAAGGATTTAAAACCTCGATGCAGCAAGCCAAAGGTACGTTGACGCAGTACGGTTCACAAATGACAGAGTTGAAAGCGCAACAAAGGGCTTTAGATTCTGCATTAAAGCAAGGCGTTATCTCCATGGACTCGTACCGCAATGCAACAGAGAAAGTTGGTAAGGCACTAGACCAAACGGCAGCTAAAGACGCTAAACTCAGAAAAGCAATGCAAAATAAAATTGCCGCTGACGCTAATGCTAAAAGTGCTCGTAGTGATTTAGGTAGCACTATGGCCACTACCGCAGTAATGGCCGCTCCGCTCGTTGGAATGCTATCTAAAGCAGCAGACTTTGAAGCAGTGATGTCCAAGGTAAAGGCAATCACCGTATCTGATGATAAGGCAATGCAACAATTGACCGCCACGGCTCGAGAACTCGGCGAGAAAACAATGTTCTCCGCAACACAAGCGGGCGAAGCGATGACATATCTAGGCATGGCTGGTTGGAACTCTCAACAAATCATGGCAGGTATGCCAGGGCTTTTGAACTTAGCTGCGGCAAGTAATACGGATTTGGCGCGTACTGCTGATATCGTATCTGATGATCTTACCGCTTTTGGGTTAAGCGCAGAACATGCAGGCCATATGGCGGACGTATTTGCTAAGACCACCACCAAGACAAATACAACTGTTGAAATGTTGGGTGAAACAATGAAGTACGCCGCACCAGTAGCTCATGCATTTGGTGCAAGTTTGGAAGAAACAGCGGCACTTACTGGTCTTATGGCCAATAGTGGTATCAAAGCATCTGCTGCAGGTACTGCCTTGCGTTCTGGCTTCTTACGTTTAGCAGGTACTTCCTCAAAATCGACTAAAGCGATTGAGGAAATGGGGCTTTCATTAAGTGAAGCCACGGCACAACAAGAAGAAGCAAGAGCCGCATTAGACAGTCTGGGTATTGCTATGAATGATACCAATGGCCCACGCAAGATGAGCGCAATTGTTCGCGACTTAGCGGATAAGACTAAAGATATGAGCAAGGAGCAAAAACTTGCTACCCTTGCGACTATCTTCGGAACCAACGCTGCATCAGCTTGGGTAGCTGTAATTGATCAAGGACCGGATGCGTTAGATAATTTAACGAAGGAACTTGAAAACAGTGACGGCGCCGCTAAGGAAATGGCCGACGAGATGCAGAATAATGCGCGCGGAGCGTTAATTAAACTAGCCTCGGCAACTGAATCAGTGGCAATCGCAATAGGGAGTACGATGTTACCTACTCTTGCAGAATTGGGCGGTTCCTTAGCGAATGAAGCCGCTTACGTGGCTAAAGTTGCAGGGCAACATCCGGAGCTTACTGAAGGCATTATCAAAACAAGCGTAGCAGTAGCGGGCATGGTAATTGCCTATAAAGCAGCACGAGCTGTATATTACAGCGTAATAGCGGCCCATGCGGCTTATAAACTTATGATGGAATCAGAACGTGTAGCAACTATGCGCAACGTAATCGCATCGGGCATCCATAGAGCAGGTATGATAGCAAGTAGTATTGCCATGTATGCAACCGCTGCGGCACAATGGGCGTTAAATGCAGCTATGTCAGCAAATCCTATCGGCCTGGTTATTATCGCCGTAGTAGCTTTAATAGCAGCGCTAGTTTGGTTGTCAAATAATTTTGAAGCCGTATCCGATTTCTGCACATCGATGTGGGAATCCCCTACAGCTGCCATTATCGCGTTCATGACCGGTCCTATAGGATGGCTGATTTACGCAGCTATGGGCTTAATTGCCAATTGGGACCAAGTGAAAGCCTGGTTCACTCTATTATGGGAAGACCCTAAAGCAGCGCTCGGACAATTCTACGACTGGGTTATGAGTAAACTCGGGGGTTTATTTGATTGGATTAGTGAAAAATGGGAATGGGTTAGATCCATTTTTAGTAAACCAATTCAAGCAAGAGTAGAAGGCACGGCAACAGCTAATGGGCAAACGGTGCAACATAACGCAAAAGGCGGTATTTATGGGAAAGGCGCGTTCCTTACTACGTTTGCCGAAGAATCCGATGAAGCTGCGATTCCTATCAATGGTACACCAAGAGCTGAAGCATTATGGCGTCAAACTGGTGCTATGATGGGGCTTTTTCCCGGTGAAGGCAACTCCGCTGTATCCGTATCCGCACCAATCAACATCACTATTAATGGTAATGCGGATGCAAGTGCTGTACAACAAATTAAAAGTGCTGTAGGTGGAGCGATGGATGACCTAGAAGCACGCCTTGCCGAAATCCAAAACCGGAAAGGGCGTGTAAGCTATGCCTAGTAATTTGCGTTATGTTACTGTCAAACTGCAGTATGACCAAAAGGACATCACACAAGACCTGGTTCCTTATTTAAAGGATTTCAGCTTTAACGATGTCATGTCTGGAGAAGCCGATGATATATCAATTACGTTACACGATATAGAAGAGCTTTGGATGTCCGATTGGTTCCCTGAAAAAGGGGCTAAGTTGACCGCATCAATTGTATTTCATAATTGGAATGAACTCGGAGACGAGATAGAAATGAAATGCGGCCAGTTTGAAATTGATGAAATTACTTGTAAGAATCCACCACATGAAGTCACTATTGGGGCGGTTAGTGTTCCAGATGAATCCAAGTTGAGAGGGGAATTAAAGAGTAAGTCCTGGGAGAAGACAACTCTAAAAACTGTTGCGGATGAGCTTGCAAAAGCTGCGGGTCTCGAATTGTTTTACGATACGCCAGAAACAATAAATTTAGACCGAGTTGAACAATCGGACCAGTCTGATTTAGAGTTCTTGATGAAAGTCTGTAAGGATAACGGGCTAGCGCTAAAGGTTTCAGATAAGCAAGTGATTATTTTTGATGAAACAAAGTTCGAAACAGAAAAAGTAGTCGCAACGCTAATTAAGGGGCCAATGCCTACAGACCTTACAGAAGAACAAATTAAGGAGCTTGGGGAAGTCATTCCTTATCAAGGTAGCTACTCGTTAAAGACATCACTAAAGGATGTGTATTGGGGATGCCACGTAAAGCACAAGAGCACTAAGCAAAAGAGTACTATTGAGTATACGTTTAAGGACCCTCACAAAACGCAAGGCAAGATATTACAAGTTAACCAGAGCTGTGAAACACAGGCGGAAGCGGAACGTTTGGCCAAGAAAAAGCTACGCGAAAAGAACAAGAATGAAATTACTGGTTCTGTTGCTATGCTTGGCCATATCGTGCTGGCCGCATCAGCCACAATCAATTTAAAAGGATTCGGTAAATTCGACGGTAAGTATATCATTAGTAAATGCTCCCATAAGGTAGGGGGCGGATATACACAAAGCCTAGATATAAGGAGGTGCTTAGATGGATATTAGTGTGGCGTTAAAAAATTTAATTCGTGATGGAATCGTATCTAGTACGGACCCCTCTACCATGACGGCAAGAGTAACATTTCCGGACCGCGATGATTTAGTCTCGTATCCACTCGAAGTACTTTCACACGGATCTCAAAATAATAAACACTACTGGATGCCAGGAGTTGGCGAACAGGTATTGTGTTTATTTTTACCTCAAAATAATAATTTGTCCCAGGGCTACATCTTAGGCACTACGTATAATGCCAAGGATAAGCCCTCTTTTAATGGGCAAAATATCCATGGCATCAAATTTGCGGACGGCTCGACTGTTTCCTATGATGCGGACGGAGGAGGGCTCGTTATTAATTGCACCGGTAACCTAACCATCAACGCCCCTTCTGGGGATGTAGTGGTTAACGGAATTAGTTTAGTGTCACATACGCACGGCGGCGTCGTTCCAGGTGGTGGAAGCACAGGAACACCGAATTGATAGGAGGTGAGTAACATATCATTATTTAGTAAATTAGGCAGCACTGCTGCCAACTATAAGAAGAACCTTAATTCACAAGGTTTAAAGAATTTACAAAATACACAATTAGGCGATGTGGCTTACTCTCGCCTATCTAGTTTAGCCGACAAGTTTGGCCTAGGAGGATACTTACCACAACGCCAATTAGGAAGCTTTGGAAAAATTGTGTTTGTGGCATCTTCTCATACAGTGCGTACGTTCGATGCATTGGCACGGAATATCAACGCTCGAACAGCATCCCATGAAATCATAGGGCAAAAGCCGATACTTGAATTCTTGGGACCTGATGCGGATGATATTTCTTTTACGATGAACTTTAATAAGCTATTGGGCGTTGACCCTCTAAAAGAAATTGAAGAAGTGGCCAAGATGTGCCGAGAAGGACAAGCCGAACAGTTGATTATTAATGGTAAGCCATTTAGTGAGCACAAATTACTGATTACCAGTATAAGCGCAGCTATGAATACGATTGATAATCGAGGTAATGTATTGTCCGCATCCATTAATGTAACGCTGAAGGAGGCGCCTGATATTCCTAAAGTTGTAATCACACCTAAACAAGGAGGCGATACGAATGCAAATTGATGTGAGTGCTCGCCTTGATGGCATTGATTTTGCGCCGAAGGATGTTCTTACTGAAATCATTCAAAATGTGCGAACCATTATTTCTACAACGCAATTTTCCGTACCTCTTGATAGGCGATTTGGTATTGATGGAACCGTCATTGACCTACCACTACCGGTAGCAATGGCCAGAATATCTGCAGAGGTGATTCGGGCCATTACTGAATACGAGCCACGATGTAGAGTTGTGTCCGTAGACTTCGAGAGCACTGCCACAACCGACGCAGAGGAAGGGCATTTGCTGCCTAAAGTATCGATTGCTATAAAAGATGAATGGCTAGGAAGTGTAGGTGGCTATGAATCAGTATAGAACCATCCAAGGGGATATGTGGGATGGTATCGCATTTAAAGTGTATGGTAGCGAAGCCTACATGAACGTGCTGCTAGAAGCCAATCAAGAGTATGCTCAATATGTGATATTACCTGCTAACCTTATTTTGAAATGCCCTGATGTGGATATAAGGGCGACTATTAATTTACCACCGTGGAGGCGATAATAATGAATTTACCTGAAATCAACTTTGTAACGGCGGATAAAGAAGCCGTTGAAAAGGAAATATTCGCCCTCTACACCTCTGTTACTGGGCGAAAGTTAGCACCGGCGGACCCTATTCGCTTATTTCTATTAACGATTACCAATATTGTGATTTTATTGTTAAACCACATCAACGATACGGGCAAGCAGAATCTTCTGGCCTATGCTAGGGGAAATAACTTAGACCATATCGGCATTGCGTTAGGCGTGGAACGCTTACAAGCTACGGGCGCAGTCACTACTATGAAGTTAACCGCATCAATGGCAAGACCCGAAGGAATAGCCATTCCAAAAGGTACACGCTTTACTTCAGGTGATAACGTGTTTTTTGCAACTACAGAGCCTTATTATCTATCTGCTGCACAAACCACGATACAAGTAAAAGCGGTATGCACAGACGCTTCAGCTAAAGGGAATGGATATCCAGCAGGGGCGATTACCACGCTTGTGGATCCGATTCCCTATATTGCAAGTGTAACCAATATTACAATCTCTGAAGGTGGCGCCGATACGGAATCGGATGGCGCGTTCCGTGAACGTATTAGAGAAGCTCCTGAAAGCTTCTCTTGTGCAGGGGCCGCAGGGGCCTATGAGTTTTTTACAAAAAAAGCATCAGCCCTTATTAGCTCCGTGAAAGTGGTATCGCCTAAACCGGGGGATGTAGTTGTATATCCGGGTCTTGTATCTGGTGAAATTGCAGGGGAAGAAATTATTAAATTAGTGGAAGCTACGCTCACCGATAAGAAGGTGCGGCCACTTACCGATAATGTGTCTGTAAAAGCGCCAATTGCTAAGAATTATAATATCGATATTCAGTACTACATTGATTCGGATAATTCGTATTATGCGGACACGATTAAAAGTCGTGTCGATGTAGCCATTACGGAGTATATTAAATGGCAATCCGGAAAAGTGGGCCGCGACATTATTCCATCCGAATTGATTCGCCGTGTAATGGAAGCTGGGGCTAAACGTGTTAGCCTAACATCCCCTGTATTTACTGTTGTGAAAGACGGCAAGAAGGAAGATGGCTACCAAGTGGAATTGGCACAGTGTACCGGTAAGACTATCACATACGGGGGTGTAGAGCATGAATGATCTCTACAAATTCAAATTAAAGGATACGCTACCGAGCTCGATTACTAATGATGCTGCTGTTCAAGCCTTAGCTGAAGTGGTAACGTTGCGACTTATGGCGTTGATGCCGTTCGTGGATAGACTAACTATCTTGTCGCATCTTAATGAGTTAAGCACGCCAATACTAGATGAGTTAGCCTGGCATTTACACGTTGACTTCTACGACGAAGCAGTAGCGAGGGAGCAAAAGATTAAATTAATCCTAAGTTCTATCGCTTGGCATCGAAGAAAGGGCACAGTTGGATTAGTTGAGGAAGCTATCGGAGAACTGTATTCAGAATGCGAAGTCGTAGAAAACTGGGCATATGAAGGTGGTCAGCCGTATCATTTCAAACTCCAGATGTCCGGTTATATGATGACACCGAATATACGAGAGCGCGTGCTCCGTATATTAGAATATGTCAAGAATAAGCGGTCCTGGCTAGATGGTATTGAGTATGTGCACGCTATTAATTCAGGCGGTGTGTATGTCGGTGGTATTGCAACAGCTGCAGGTAGCGCCGTAGCTGAACCTAGCCTTACAATCGCGACAGGTCCACAAACGCAACAGCTTTATGTCGGTGGCGTAATTACCGTTCACCAATTTATTCATATATAGGAGGTATACATGGCGAAATATCCTGCCGTCATTACTACAATGGCGGGGACAAATACTATTGCGGAAGCTAATGCGAGTAAGCAGGCTTTGATTTTTACAAAAATCGTTATCGGTGCAGGCGACATGCCCGCATCAATTCCAGGCGCTACGGCGTTGACTGATAAGCGCCTGGAATTGGCGATTACTAAAAGTGTTAAAACAGGTGATGGACAATTCATGGTGCAAGGGCTACTCTCGAATAAAAACCTTGAAGCCGGTTTTTATGCACGAGAAATAGGGCTCATGGCCAAAGCAGGTGAAAACGGGCAAGAGGTGCTATTTTCTTACACAAACGGCGGCAACTATGTTGACTACATTCCTGATAAGAATACGCCGATGGATAGCTACACGTTTACTATCACTACCGTAATTGGCAATGCGGAAAATGTGCAAGCAATCGTTTCCGATAACGGGGTAGCCTCTGTGCATGATTTGGAAGCACACAACACAGATCCTGAGGCACACGGAGGCCTTCTTCAAAATTTAAAGACTCAATTATCCACTCATAATACAGATCTTTCATCTCATCCAGCGATTACGGCTATGATTGCCAAAATCCTTGGTGCGACTAACTGGCAAGAAAATCCAGTTGCTACATTGAAGGATATAAAAAATACTCTTGGAATGGGCGGTATTGTAGCACAAAGGCTTGAAGAGAACGGGTTTGTGAAATTTGCCAATGGATTCACTATCCAATGGGGAGTAATTAAACGCAGAGAGATATATACGTGGTTTTCATCCTTTTCGCAATTTCCAATTGCTTTTAAAGAAGTGTATGTGGGAGCTGGTAATATAAAATCAACTGAAACTGAATCCTCTAATAACTATGATAATGCGATTCGTTTGAGCTTAGACAAAATAGAATTTGCAAAATTTGAGCATTACTATATAGTTATTGGCAAATCCTAACCGATTCCCATCCAATGGGGATACAAGAAAAGTGTAACTGCATATGACGGGTTAACCTATCCTGTTACTTTTCCTACATTATTTAACAATAAATGTCTCAGTATCTGGACGTCTATTGAACATAAGGTTGCAGTGAGTGGTAATGAGGTTTTTTATTTTACAAATAAAAGTAACGTGGGATTTACTTTGGTCGCTGATGCAAGCCACGCACAATATACAGTTAATGGGGTAGTATATTTAGCTGTTGGTTATTAGGAGGAAATACCAAACGAAAATACGCTGCATTTGACATCTGGATATACAAAAGCATCATCATTTTCAAGACGAATTCTAAAATTTAATAAGGTATATTCTAGTATTAAATTCCAATTCTTACGCGGTATATTTTGGTACTCCGCCTTAGCGAAAAAGCAGGCAGAATAAGGAAGTATCCAACTATGCAGCTGTCCATCTTCGCCGCTTACTCCCCATTGGTTATGTGCGACCTATGTTTATCCAAAAACCATTATTTATAGCTTTTGCAATATGATTACCAACATAACCGCTATGTAATTCGAATCCAGTAGTAGTAATATTATTTGCTCGAACGTTAGCTTCATATAATTTCTTAGGCTCGTCTTTCATCATAGTTACAGTGCCAAATATTTCTATGTAAGAAATTAGATAGGATACAGTTGTTTGATTTTCTTTGAATTGTCCCCATTGGTTCTAAGGTAGTAACTCAATTGCTTTTCGTAATTCTCTTATCTCTTTGTGGGTGTAAACTTTGGTAGTAATATCTCCATGCTTATGACCGAGAATGGCACGAGTGGCAGTAGGTGATGCGCCGTATTTATCTAATAGGGTAGCTACTGTATGACGGCAGTCATGGGTTGAATGTGAACAGTTGATTGAAGTCATTACTGATTTAAATTGCTTACTGAATCGAGCATAAGAAATAGGTACTATGTTATCTAATGAATTGTGATACAAAGTTGTAACTATTGGCAATATTCGACTATGAATAGGAATTAGACGATTACGGCCAGCCTCGGTTTTAGATCGACGTACGATTAAGCATTTAGTACGGAGGTTAATATCATTTTTGCGAAGTGATAGCAATTCGCCACAACGCATTCCAGTATATAGAAGAATTAAAATTCCATATGTATCGGTAGTATTAAGGCTCCACAATCGATTAATCTGTTGGCGAGTAAATGGCCGGTGAGGATAAACGCTAACATCGTGGCCGAGATTAAGAAATGGGGTGTAATCCTTAATATCAATATCATTAACAATTGCATATTTAGATAGTAATGAAAGTAATGTGCGTACCTTCTTGGCTGATGCGTAGGAAAGACCGTTATTTCTCATACTATCAATCACGCATTGCATATCAGAATATTTAATTGAGTTAATAGGGATATTAACAATTGATTGAATATGATCATAGGCAATGCGATATGATTCAATGGCTGATTTACTCACGATTCCAATACGAGTAGGCAGCCATTTTTCATAAATACTTTTAAGCGTTTCAACGCACGCACTTTGGCGGTGCATACGGAGATACGCATTTCTTGGGTAGTGCTTAATAGTGCTATTCATTGTTATATCCTTTCATTACTTAGGAGGTATGTATGAATAATTATATCCACGTACTTGATGCGGATGGACGTCGAATTACATCTATCGTAGATAATATGATAGTACCTATCGGTGAAGAGGCTTTGCTTAAGCAAGCTAAAGAACAATATCCGGATGCTGCTCAATATATATATGGTGGAGATGCCATGTTAGATGCTTTTCTCGATGGAAAAGTTTATAAAAATGGTATATTCGAAGACGCACCAGTAGTTGAATACATCCCAACAAAAGAAGAAAAAATTAATGCTATTAAAGCGGAATATGATCCGCGTTTCAAAACGCTAGAAGAAGCTCAACGCAGATTGCTGCTCATGGGGAAACCTACCACAGCTATTAGCACACAGTACATTAAATTAAATGGAGAAATGGTAGCACGCATTAAGGAGGTGCAATAATATGCCTAAATATATCGGTGATAGTAAAGTCCCTGTTATGGAATTTTGTGAATATTGCTGGGAAGTACTAAATGATGATGGCACGTGTCCTACTAAAGGATGCGTACATAATGATTTGCTATCTTTAGATGAAAGTGAAGCACAAACGGAAGGAGATTAAATGTGGACATGGCAATTCGAACTGAATGATATTCTAACCACGTTGACTATTGTCAGTATAGTTGCAGGTATAGGGTATAAGGTTCTAGTTATTCCGCTGCTCGAAAAGTTGGATTTGCAACGAATGCAAGACACTTTAATGTTTCAGGAAAAAATGGGCGTGCTCACTGATACGCTAAAAGATTTAAAGGACGAAATTAAATTGTCTCGTGAGCAACGAACCAAAGCATATACCGAGCATGTTAAATTGACATCAAGAGTCGACGGCATCGAGGCTCGTGTTGATGATATTAAGGAGGAATTGCATGAACATACCACCAAATCTCATCAATACAGTTAAAAAAGCATATCGATCTGTAAGGGTGGCTAACTTTCACCCTACGGGGGTTCTTGCAACAAGGGCCCTAGTACTAATCATGCTAGTGCCTATTTTATTAGTAGTTATCGCATATTGTATGGCCTTTGCTAAAGGCTATGTATCAAATGAGGCTAATAAGCTAATCGATGTAGGTATTAACATTATTGACCATATATTTATTCCTAGCGTATTAACAGCCCTTGTGGGATTCTTGGCGCTTTGGATAGATAAGGATGGTAACGGTGTTCCCGATCAATTAGAAAAGGAGGACAAACGATGAAAGTATTTATTAATCCAGGACACGACATTAACTTAGATAGTGGGGCAGTTAATCCTGTGTATGGTACCCGTGAATGTGATGTGGCACGTGATGCGGGCAAGATGTTGGCACGCTATTTAGAAACAGCAGGGTGCGAAGTTCGTACTCTTCAAGATGATGATTTAGGGCTAGTATGCGCTGAATCCGATTCTTGGGGAGCTGATATATTCGTATCCTTGCATTGCAATGCATTCAATACGCAAGCTCGGGGTACTGAAACTTTGTACAAGTCCTTTAATGGTCAACGTTTGGCCAATGATATCCAATCACAAATTATCCGAAGCATTAATACGGTAGACAGGGGCGTTAAAAAACGTGATGACCTTTGGGTCTTAAACGGTACGGATGCAACTGCGGTATTAGTTGAAATGGCATTCATTGATAACGAAGAAGACCATGCTATGCTTACGAACGATTTAGATACTATCGTCCGTGCTATTGCACGAGGTATCACAGATTACGCAGGAGGGCTATGATGTATGGAAGAATCAAAAGTCTATTTGATAGCGCTCGTAACCGCTATATTCTTATCGGTAGTATTGTGTTCCTCGCCTTGCTTTGCGCAGGATATATCCTCTACCAACCAAGCGGAGGACACAATAACGATTCCCTTAACACAGTGGAACGAATTGAAAGCCAACAACGCGAAAGCGTTAAGCTTAATCGAGACATCCAGTATTCCATTGACCGAAGCTCAAAGCTTAGTCATGAAGCAAAAGGAAGAATTGAACGAAGCGCACAATACAATCAACAAATTGGAGAGCGAATTAGCCAAAGCCAAGGAAGTCTCAGTGAAGCAAGAAGCTACCTTGGACGAAATGCAGAACTCTTTAGACGTGTTGAAGAACAAAATCGAAAGGGACAATCGAACAATCAAGCGTCTCAAGATGCAACGCAACCTATCCCAGGTAGTGGGAGCGGGAGCAATAATCGGAGTGGTAATTCATCGATGACTGAGAGGTGATCCATATATCTCCTGAGCATGAGCAGGTGGACTCATGGATTGATTTCAAAAGATTATTGAAAGAATGACAAAAGATTAAAAGGGCCTACCAGCTTAGATAATATCTAGGTTGGTAGGCTCTTTTTTTACGTTTTTACTGAAATTTGTTAAAAAGGCACTTGTAAATACATCGAATACGATGTATAATAAAGACAAAGGTAAGGGAAGTAAAAAGGAGTACAGACCATGAGCAAATACAGTGAATTTTTAAAAAGCGTAAAAGAATCCCAATTGACTAAATTCTTCGGCGAAGTGAAGCACACATCGAACAAATACTTCAAATTTAATCATGTAATTAGCGACGATGAAATCATCATCGTAACTAACAATGTGAAATTCGTTAAAGGTAACCCAGTTCTAGTTATCGACAATAACAAAGTTGTGTATTTAAAAGATTGGAACGTTGCAGAAGTTCGCAACTATAATAAAGACCTATACGCATATGCGGTTAAATTAAACCGCAAATACTGGAAGGAATACACTTTCAAAAGCGACTTCGACGATATGTGTTTCGAACAAGCGGACACATTTGATAGCTTGAAAGCAGTAGCAGCAATGCAAAATGATACCGAAATCGCATTAGGTTGGGGTAAATAGGAGGTACTTATGAAATTCGAGGACGTCATGACATCCGCTGAAGCAGCGGAGCGCTGGAAACTTAGTCCGGTTACGGTGAAGCAAGCGTGCGCTGGTCAACGGAACACGCCGCCACGATTCACATCAGAGGAGTGCAGAAAATCAAAAGGCACTTGGTTGGTTACTAGATCAGGAATGGAACGAGTGTACGGGGAGGAACGAATTATGTTAAAAGTAATAGATACAGGATTAAGATGCCCAAAAGTAATTGCAGAAGTTGAAACTTATAGAGAAGCATGGGTTGCTATTGTCACTGAAGACTTTAAAGGCTCGCCCTGTGTTGGTGAATATACACTTGACGATTGGATGAGTGATGATTTTGAAGATTTGAGAGAAAAGTATCCAGACTTCCAACCTGGCGATAAAATGCAGTACATATATTTGACAGAATACGGGGACGGCCCTATCGTTGAGCCTAAAATTTTCAATCGAGAAAGTGTAAACGATTTATTAAGTCATTTAAGAATGTCATATCGCATTGATGAAGAATAAGCGTAATTGATGATTTGCTATTATCCTATGAAATTGTAGATGAATGTATTTGATTGTCTTGTAAATATACTATATAATTGAAACGATAAACGTTTATAATTTGTTAGAATTTAGAACGGTAGCTCAACCGTGGCTCACCCTATAATACTATAAATTCAGTATTAATCAGTATTTTGGAAGCCCAGAAACTATCGTTCGCGGAGAATAAACCACTATGGAATTAAAAGAATTAATGCAACAACAAGAAGAGCGTATGAATAAGTCCATCGAGTCTTTAAAGCATGAATTTGCTTCTATTCGTACCGGTCGTGCTAGTACTGCATTACTTGATAAGGTGATGGTTGATTACTACGGATCTCCTACGCCAATTAATCAAGTAGCTAATATTTCTGTACCAGAACCTCGTATGATTTTAATTGCACCATGGGATAAATCTATGATTGGTGCTATTGAAAAAGCTATTTTACAATCAGATTTGGGATTAAACCCAGGTAATGATGGTACGGCTATTCGTTTGACAATTCCTCAATTAACAGAAGAACGTCGTAAAGAAATTGTTAAAGTAGTTCATAAGAAAGCTGAAGATGCAAAGGTAGCAGTTCGTAACATTCGTCGTGATGCTAATGATGCATTGAAAAAAGAAGAAAAAGCTAAAACGATTACTGAAGATGATGCTAAAGATGGTTTAGATCAAATTCAGAAATTAACGGATAAAAAGATTAAACAAATCGATGAATTGAAAGCCGTTAAAGAAAAGGACGTATTAGAAGTATAATGACTAATTTTAGTAGTCTTATTGGAATGCCTTGGCAGCTTGCAAAGTCTCAATTGCAGGCTGCCCATATTCCTTTTAAGGTAATAATAGGCGATAATTTTAATCGCTTTTTTGAGATAGCCTCTGAAGGCTATTATGTCGCAAGAATCACTGAATCTGAGGATATGCTTCATATCATTCTATATAGACCTATGGTTGCAAGTGATTTTGGACATACTCTGGAGGTAATGTATGCTGAGGAAACTATTTAAACGCCATACCTCATCTACAGTTAATATAGATGAACACAATGTGCCTCGTCACGTAGCTATTATTATGGATGGCAATGGGCGTTGGGCAAAGCGTCGTGGCATGCCTCGGTCAATGGGACATCGAGCAGGTGCTGATGTATTAAAAGAAATTGTTATTGCTGCTGATGAAATCGGTGTAAAAGCATTAACAGTATATGGATTCTCAACTGAGAACTGGAAACGGCCTGAGCAAGAGGTTTCTCTTTTGATGGCCTTGATTAAAGAATATTTACAGAAAAACGTACAATACATGCATGAACATAATGTTCGTATACGTTTCATTGGATATATTCAAGGACTTTCAGAAGAATTACAAACAATTATTTCTGATTCCGAAGCATTAACTAAGAATAATACAGGCCTAACCTTACAATTAGCTATTAATTATGGTGGGCGTGATGAGATAGTACGGACTGTACAAGGAATAGCACAATCTGTGTTAGAGGGACAACTTGCAGTTCAAGATATTACTGAACAATATGTTAGCAGTCATTTGTATACGCAAGAGTTTAGTGATGTCGATTTACTAATACGTCCTAGCAAAGATTATCGTATTAGTAACTTTTTATTATGGCAGTTAGCATATGCCGAATTTTGGTTTACTGATTTACATTGGCCAGATTTTACAAAAGAAACATTATTAGAAGCTATAGCAGCCTATCAAAAACGAGAACGTCGTTTTGGTGGCTTGCAAGAGGAATAATCGATGCTTAAAACACGTGTTATCACTGCAGTTATCGGGTTTATCATTGCTTTAGGTGCTATTACACTAGGTGGCTTTACATATGATATACTCATTACATTATTAGCACTCATTGGATGGCGAGAATTTATACTGCTAAGTAAGGCTAAACATGTTCGTGTACCGGTATTGTGGGGATATCTTTCAATTATCGCTATCATGATATCCTTGTGGTTTGGCAGTTATACAGTAAGTATGGCTTGCTTTGTATTCACCATTATTTCCAATTATCTAATGTGTACATTTGGTGAAAATACATATTCTATGAGTAGCGTTTCTTATAGCTTATTTGGTTTGCTATATATAGTAATGGGACTAGGCTCATTATTATTGATACGTCATGACTGGCTCTATAGTTCATTAACAATGCCTATTGTTGGTGAAAGTTGGGGCGTAGTTATGCTATGGTTATTATTGTTTTCAACATGGGCTAGCGATACCTTTGCGTACTTTGCCGGTCGTGCATTTGGTAAACGTAAAATTGTACCGTCCATAAGTCCTAATAAAACATTAGAAGGTTTTATTGGCGGTTTTATCGGCTGTGTTGTAACTGGTATTGTGTATGCTGTAATCAGTCATATACCAGTCTATATAGGTACCTATGTTGGCATTATTTGTGGTGTATTAGCACCTTTAGGTGATTTATTTGAATCTAAATTAAAACGACTATGTAATGTAAAAGACTCAGGTACACTATTACCTGGTCATGGTGGGGTTTTAGATCGTTTTGATAGTTTAATGTTTACCGCACCGGTTACATTATTATTAATTTTATATTTTGCATAATAAACATAAACAGAAAAGAAGGCTTTTATGAAGTATGTAAGTATATTGGGAAGCACTGGCTCAATTGGTACACAAACATTAGATGTTATTAAGCAACATCCTGACCAATTTAAAGCCGTTGCATTAGTTGCTCACCGTAATATTGATTTATTAGAACAACAAATTAATGAATTTAATCCATTAATAGCTGGTGTAGTTGATGAACAAGCATATATGCTTCTTAAAGAACGTTATCATGGTTCCACTAAAATTATAGGTGGTAAAGAAGCTTTGATTAGTGCAGCCACAATTCAAGAAGCTACTATGGTGGTTACGGCAATTGTTGGTGCTGTTGGTATTGAGCCAACTGTAGAGGCCATTAAGGCCCGCAAGACTATCGGCCTTGCCAATAAAGAAACATTGGTAGCAGGTGGACCTTTAATTACGGCACTTTCTAAGGAATATAATGTTGCTATTTTACCTATAGACAGTGAACATAGTGCTATTTTCCAATGTTTGGAAGGACAAGCTAGATCGAATGTAGATTCATTGATATTAACTGCTTCAGGTGGGCCACTTCGAACCTGGTCTAGTGAACGTATTGCTTCTGCTACGGCAGCGGATTGTTTAAAACATCCTACATGGAATATGGGTAGCAAAATTACTATTGATTCTGCTTCTTTATTTAATAAAGGGCTAGAGGTAATTGAAGCCCATTGGTTATTCGACTTTGATTTTGATCATATCGATGTGGTGGTTCACCCTCAAAGTATTATTCATTCTATGATTCGTTTAAATGATGGTGCTATCCTTGCACAAATGGGTAATCCTGATATGCGTGAACCAATTCAATATGCTTTAACATATCCTAAACGGATGCATCTTGATATGAAACATTTGGACTTTAAAGAATTACTCACTCTTGAGTTTATGCCTCCTAGAGTGGATGATTTTCCTGCTTTAAATTTAGCATATGAAGTTGGTAAAATTGGTGGTTTTAAGCCAGCCGTATTTAATGCAGCTAATGAAACTGCCGTATATGCATTTTTAGATGGAAAAATCATATTTAGCGATATCTATAAAATCGTTACCGCTGTTTTGGAATCCATGGGAAGAGATGATGAATTTACTCTCGATAACTTACTAGCTATCGATCAATGGGCTCGCATAAAAGCTTCAGAATTTATAAATAGGAGATAGTATGATTACGGCTTTAGCCACAATATTTGTATTTGGTCTAATCGTGTTTATTCATGAATTAGGTCACTTTATAACTGCAAAATTATCGGGCATGCGTGTTGATGAATTTGCTATTGGTTTTGGTCCTGTTTTGCTAAAAAAACAGTATGGCGAGACCTTATACTCTGTTCGTTGTATTCCGTTAGGTGGTTTCAATCGCATCGCTGGAATGACACCTGATGAGCCATTAGATGATGGTTCATTCTATACAAAACCAGCTTATAAAAAACTTATTGTTATTTCTGCTGGTGCTATTTTTAATTTCTTATTGGCTATAGTCATTTATTTCGGCCTAAATGTTACAGTGGGGACAATGGTTTCTACTGATAAGCCTATAATTGGCAGTGTTATTACAGGTGGTGCTGCAGATTTAGGAAAATTACAGGGCGGAGACATTATACTTTCCATTGATAACCAACCTATTTCCAAGTGGTCAGAGATTTCTGAACGTTTGAAAGGCACAGCTAATCATGGTGTTACCGTTGTAGTAAATCGTAATGGTGAAACAGTTGAAACTACTGTAATTCCAAAGATGGAAAAGGATACACCAAAGTTAGGTATATATCAAGCGTATGAAACAATACCTCATAGTATAGGGGATTCTTTCATACTAGCTGTTCAGAAAACAGGAGATATTATTGTAGCTATGGTAGATGGACTACGTGAAATGGTTGTAGGTACAGAGCAGGCTGAAGTATCTGGACCAGTTGGCATTTCACATATGGCAGGTTCTATAGCTCAACAAGGCTTTGCACCTCTATTGAGTTTTGCTGCATTGCTAAGTATTAATTTAGGTGTTATCAATCTTTTGCCGTTACCAGTTCTTGATGGTGGGCATCTCATCATCATTTTAATAGAGGCCATTACAAGACGTAAATTACCGGCTAAAGCTTTGATGTATATTCAAATGATTGGTATTGCGTTATTAGTTACAATATTTGTATATGCTACTGCAAAAGATATACTACAATTACTATAAATAAGTCATAGTTAGGAGTTATATATGATTACTAGAAAACCAACAAATGGTATCTATGTAGGCAATGTAAAAATTGGCGACTATGCACCTGTTAGTATTCAGTCAATGATTACTACTGATCCTGTACATACGGAAAAGGCGATTGCTGAAATTAATCGATTAGCTGATGCTGGTTGTGAATTAGTTCGAGTTGCAGTTCCTACAATGGAATCTGCAAAAGCATTAAAAGCGGTACGTGCAGGAATAAGCATCCCTCTTATAGCAGATATTCATTTTGATTATAAATTAGCATTAGAAGCCATTGATAATAATGTAGATGGCCTTCGAATTAATCCAGGCAATATCGGTGGAGAGGATAAGGTGTTGGCCGTTATTGAAAAGGCTAAACCAAAGCAAATTCCAATTCGTATTGGTGTCAATGCTGGTTCTTTGCCACAACATATATTAGACGCTTATGGAGGTCATCCAACAGCTGATGGTATGGTTGAGACCGCATTGGAACACGTACGTATTTTAGAGAAATTGGACTATAAACAAATGAAGATTTCTATTAAAGCTACCGAAGTACCACTTATGGTAGAAGCTTATAGAAAGCTTTCAGATAAAATACCATATCCATTGCATTTAGGTGTAACTGAGGCCGGTACCATTAAACAAGGTACGATTAAATCGGCTATGGGTATTGGTGCATTGTTATTAGATGGTATCGGTGATACCTTGCGCGTATCCTTAACAGGTGACCCTATTCATGAAATTGAGGTGGGTAAAAGTATTCTAAGCAATTTAGGTCTTAGAAACTTTGGAGCTACCATGATTTCATGCCCAACATGCGGTCGTTGCCAAGTTAATTTATTTGATATGGCAAGCATTGTAGAAGAACGTCTAGCATCCATTTCTGCACCTATTAAGGTTGCCGTAATGGGATGTGTCGTTAATGGACCTGGTGAAGCTAGGGAAGCCGATTTTGGTATTGCCGGTGGCAAAGGTCAAGGTATCGTATTCAGAAAAGGGGAAGTTTTAAAAACCGTACCCGAATCTGAACTAGTAGATACTTTATTTAGAGAAATAGATCAATATTTAGAATCAATTGATAAGGAGTAATTGTATGTTAGCCAGTAAATTATATGCCCCAACATTGCGGGAAGTTCCATCTGATGCAGATGTGGTAAGTCAACAGCTTATGTTGCGCGCAGGTTTTATGCGTAAGGTTGCTAATGGTTTATATAGTTTTTTACCTTTGGGCTGGCGAAGCATCAAAAAAATTGAAGCTATCATTCGCGAAGAAATGGACCGTTCTGGTGCACAAGAGATTATGATGCCTATTTTGCAACCAGCAGAGATTTGGAAGGAATCTGGTCGTTGGAATGCGTATGGTGCTGAAATGATGCGCATCAATGACCGCCATGATGTGGAGTACTGCTTAGGACCAACTCATGAAGAAATGATTACAACATTGGTAAAAAATGAAATTAATTCATATCGTCAATTACCAGTTAATCTTTATCAAATCCAAAGTAAATTCCGCGATGAACGTCGTCCACGATATGGTCTAATGCGTAGCCGCGAATTTATCATGAAGGATGGTTACTCCTTTGACATTGATGATGCAGCTGCAGATGTTTCTTACAAAAATATGTATGATGCATATAGTCGTATTTTTACTCGTTGCGGTCTTACTTTTAGACCTGTAGAAGCAGATAGCGGTGCTATTGGTGGTAGCAATACCCATGAATTTATGGCTATTGCTGAAGCCGGTGAAGCAGATATTATTCACTGTTCAGCTTGTGACTATGCAGCGAATATTGAAATCGGTAAACCTGGCATTATGAAGCAAGAAGAAGAAGCTTTAAAAGAATTAGAAGTAGTAGATACACCTCATGCATCTACTATTGAAGCTGTTGCAGAAATGCTCAATTTACCTTTGGAAAAAACTATTAAAGCAGTAGTATATGCTATTGAAGATAAAGTAATCCTAGCTATGGTTCGCGGTGATCATGATGTGAATGAAGTGGCTGTTCAACATGCTGTTAATGGTTCTGTAGAGCCTGAAATGGCAACACCTGAACAATTGGAAAAGGTTGGATTGACAGCTGGTTTTATCAGCCCAGTAGGTCTTAAACAAACGGACGATTTTATTATTGTTGTAGATGAATCAGTTATGGAAACCTATAATGTTTGTGGTGGTGCTAATAAAGTAGATGCTCATTACATTAATATAAATCCTAAACGCGATTTTAATACAGATGATATCATCGTAGCCCCTATTCGTTTGATTACTAAAGACGATGTGTGTCCTGAATGCCATAGTCCTCTAGAATATAGTAAAGGTATCGAAGTAGGCCAAGTATTTAAGTTAGGCACTAAATATTCTGAAAGTTTACAAGCTACATACCTTGATCAAAATGGTCGTCCTAATGCAATGGTTATGGGTTGTTATGGTATCGGTGTTAGTCGTACATTAGCTGCTGCTATTGAGCAATATCATGATGATAATGGTATTATTTGGCCTCGTGCTATAGCCCCATTTGAAGTAGTTATTGTTCCTATCAACACAAAAGATGAGGCTCTAATGTCTACAAGTACATCTATTTACGATACATTGTTAAACAATAAAGTAGATGTATTATTAGATGATCGTAAAGATCGAGCTGGTGTTAAGTTTAAAGATGCTGATCTTATTGGCTATCCATTGCGTATTACAGTAAGTAAAAATACGTTGGAAAGCAATGAGGTTGAAATCCGCGTTCGTAAAACAGGTGAAGCTATTAATTGTCCAATCGATGAAGTATCTAACAAGGTACAAGATTTATTGAGCCAATTATAATTAAATTGCGATTCTAGTGAAAGCTCATTGGAATCGCAATTTTTATATTTATATATATGTGAATACATTCAATTTCATATTGAAAACTTTTAGTTAATACCTTGTAAAAACTTGAATAAACAAGCGGAATAAGTCATAATAAAATGATAGGGTAATGTAATAATTTGGAGGTAATTATGCGTGTAGATTTTCATATGCATTCTACATTTTCTGATGGTGTAGAAACACCAGAACAGCTATTACAGCATGCTATTGAGGCTGATTTGAAAATGATTGCATTAACTGATCACGATGAGATTGCTGGTATAGATGTAATGTTACAAAATAATAGTTCTATTCAAATTATTACAGGCTGTGAGTTTAGTGGTCACTATAAAGGTAAGGATATTCATATCTTAGGTTATGGATTTAATCATCATGATGAAGGATTACGGAAATTCATTGAATTTTTTAAAGAAAAACGTGAATCAAGAATAAAAGAAATTATTAGTCGATGTATTGCTCATGGCTATGACATTTCTTTTTTTGAATTACAAAATTTATATCCAAATACTAAGTCCTATGGCAGACCACATGTTGCTAGATTATTAATAGACCATGGCTACGCCAAAGATGTACAAGATGTATTTGATGGTATATTAAATTCAAAAAGCCCTTGTTATTTACCTAAAGTAAAATTAGAAGTACCAGAAATATTAGATATTATTCATAATGCAAATGGACTAGCTGTATTAGCGCATCCCAAATTAGTCCGTAATGATGAGTATGTTACGGAACTATTAAACTATAGTTTTGATGGTGTAGAAGTATATCATTCTAAACATGATTATGATGATGAAGTAAAATATTTAACCATGGCAAAAGAACGAAATTTATTTGTTACAGGTGGATCTGATTATCATGGAATACCTAATCGATATCCGTATCAGTTAGGTGAATATGTGGTAGATAGTAATCTAGTAAATCAATTTATTGAACGCATACGTTGTATATCTGCGTAATTATAGATGTGAGGTGTACTATGGAAGTTATTGCTTTTGTAGGTGGTAGTGGGACCGGTAAAAGCCATCGGGCTCTCGTACTTGCTCATGAAAATAGTGTGGAATGCATTATTGATGATGGTATTTTAATTCATGATAATAAAATTGTAGCTGGATTTTCTGCCAAAAAAGAATCTAGCCGGTTAAAGGCCGTTCGTCGTGCTATATTTCAAGATCCGGTTCAAGTTAAAGAGGTTCGTAGTCAATTAGATGCGATAAATCCTAATCGATTGATGATTATTGGTACATCCGATAATATGGTCAAAAAAATTACTAAGGCATTGGGGATTCAAGAACCAGATCGATATATTCGCATTGAAGATGTGGCAACCCCTAAAGAAATCGAAAAAGCACAGTATGCTCGTTTAAAAGAAGGTAAGCATATTATTCCTGTGCCAACCATGGAATTAAAGCCTCACTTTAAAGGATATCTTATCGATCCAATTAAGACGATTTGGAGACGACGTACATTGCGGAAACAAGATCCTGATAAAATTGGTCAAATTGGATCTGAAGGCTTTGAACGTTCCGTTGTTAGACCAGCCTTTAGTTATTATGGTCGTCTAACATTTGATGATGATGTCATCATTAAATTAATTAGAAATGGTCTAAAAAAGGTTCCTGGTGTTGATGCCTCATCAGACATCGCTTTCAAAAAGAGCTCTAAAGGGCAGAATGGTTTAATATTAGATATGTCAGTTGTTATAGAACAAGGTCATCCAGTTAAACCACTGATGCAACAGGTACAAAAATCTGTACGCAACGAATTAGAATATATTACGGGCATGTCTGTAGAGCGGATGTCTATAAAAGTAAAAAATATTGTAGAAACAAAACGTAAGATTATAAAACATATTTAGGAGATAGAATGAAGTCATATTATATATATACCTATGGTTGTCAAATGAATACCGCTGATTCTGAGCGTCTTTCACATCAACTTGAAACAGTAGGTTATATACCGACCGATGATGTAGAATCGGCAGATTTAATATTATTGAATACCTGTGCAGTACGTGAAACGGCAGAAACGAAAGTATTTGGTCGTATCGGTGAATTAAAACGTTTAAAACAAAAAAATAAAAATCTGATTATTGCTATTACAGGTTGTATGGCACAAAAAAATCAAGCTGAAATGTTTAAACGCGCACCTCATATCGATATTGTCCTAGGTACTCATAATATTCAACATATTAATGAAATGATTGCTGAGGTTCAACGTACCCATAAGCATCAAATCAATGTTGACATGGATAATACAGTACTTCCAGAATTACAGGCAAAACCTAATGGTACATTTTTTGCTTGGGTACCGATTATGAATGGTTGTAATAAATTTTGTACGTATTGCATCGTTCCTCATGTGCGCGGTCGCGAAATTAGCCGTCCCGTAGAAGCAATTGTAAAAGAAGTAACAGAGTTGGGTGCAAAAGGGTTTAAGGAAATTACGTTGTTAGGACAAAATGTAAATTCCTATGGCTTAGATTTTAAAGATGGTACCGATTTTGGCACATTAGTAGATGCCCTTGATCATATCCTAGGCATCGAACGTATTCGTTATATGACGAGTCATCCTCAAGATATGACTAAATCAATGATTGATGCATTGGGGCGCTCTAGTAATATCGTTACGCATTTACATTTACCAATTCAATCCGGTTCTGATAGAATTTTAAAGAAGATGAATCGCCATTATACGGTGGAACATTATAAAGAATTATTATCTTATTGTAGAGAAAAAATTAAAAATGTAGTTGTGACAACTGATATTATCGTAGGTTTTCCTGGGGAGACTGAGGAAGATTTTGAACAAACGCTTCAATTATTAAAAGATGTTCGCTACGATATGGCTTATACTTTTATTTACTCTAAACGGTCTGGTACGCCTGCTGCTACCATGGATGAGCAAGTTCCAGAAGAAGTAAAACGCGTTCGTCTACAACAATTGATGGATATTCAAAATGAAATTTCTTTAGAACTCAATAAAACTATGGAAGGCCACGTATTTGATATTATTGTAGAAGGTCCAAGTGCTAAAGATGAAACCATGTGGTTCGGTCGTACGTCCGGGAATAAGATGGTACTATTCCCAAAAGATGATGAGTTAACTATCGGTGATACTGTACCAGCCTATATTGATAAAGCACAAACATGGGTTTGCTACGGTACCATTCAAAAGGGGTAAGAATGGCAAAAAAAGTAACACCAATGATGGAGCAATATTTAGACATTAAATCGCGACATAGTGATGAGCTTTTATTTTTCCGACTTGGTGATTTTTATGAATTATTTAATGAAGATGCATTAATTGCATCTCGAGAATTGAATATTACCTTAACAGGTAGACCGACAGGCAACGAGGAACGAACACCTATGTGTGGCGTTCCTTTTCATGCTGCTGAAAGTTACATAGAAACTTTGGTTAAAAAGGGATATAAGGTCGCTATTTGTGAACAATTGGAAGACCCTAAAGCGGTAAAAGGCATCGTTAAACGGGATGTTATCCAAGTCATCACACCGGGAACGGTAATGACAGAAAATGGTAATGATGCACGGAGTAACAATTTTTTAGCTTTATTCTATTTAGTTAAAGAGGCTTGGATTCTTGTATTCTCCGATGTATCTACGGGTGAGGTCATTTGGGATCGTGTACCTCAAGACAATATAAGTCAAATATATGATTCTCTTAGCATGTATAGACCTGCTGAAATCATAGTTCCTGAAGGAACTATTTTGCCACAATCTATTGTTGATTTCATTCATAATCAATTTAATAATGTAGTTTTGTCTCCTTTTACTTCTTTTGAAAATGTAGAACATGCATGTAAACTCGCAAATAATCACTTTCAAGATATGGGCCTTATGGAGGAAGATGTATTAGCTGCATTAGGCTTTATGCTCTTATATTTACAAGATGTAATTAAAACAGAAATAGCCCATATTAATTATGTACATCAGATGGATGTAGGCAATCGTTTGATTCTAGATACATCCTCATTGCGTCATCTTGAGATTACACACAACTTGCGGGATGGCGGTGTAAAAGGGACCTTATTAGATGTACTCGATAGAACATTAACACCTATGGGGGCCCGTTTATTAAAACAATGGTTGGAAAGCCCTCTTACGGATATATCTACTATTCAACGACGTCAAGCTGCTGTTGCGGAACTCATATCTCGCAATGGTGAAAGATGCGAAATTCAAAGTTATTTAGATTGTATTTATGATTTTGAGCGTATCGTAGGTCGTATTGAAACCGGTTCTGTATCGCCTCGCGATTTTACATCGCTTCGTGAATCTCTCCAAGTACTACCGCAAATTAAGAATCTTCTTAAAGAATTTTCTGGCCTTTTATTGTCATCTATTAATACTCGTATTGATAATCATGCTGATATATATAATTTATTGAATCGAGCTATCGCAGAACAACCAGCATTAACATTGAAAGATGGACGCGTAATTCGGGATGGCTATAACGAAGAATTAGATGAACTAAGATCCTTAGCAACCAATAGTGAGGTTTGGCTTCAAAAGTTAGAGGATAAGGCTAGAGAAGAAACAGGCCTCAAACTAAAAACGAAATATAATAAGGTTTTTGGATATTTCTTTGAAGTAAGTAAAGCTCAAATTGATAAGGTACCGGCCTATTTTATTCGGAAACAAACCACGGTCAATGCAGAGCGTTATATTACACCTGATTTAAAAGAATTTGAAATTAAAATTCTAAGTGCCAAGGAAAAAATTGTTTCCTTAGAACAACAGCTCTATCAAGAGTTACGCGATCAAATCAAAGGCGTTATTAAAAAGGTTCAGGAAACAGCTAGAGCTTTGGCAGAACTGGATGTACTTGCATCATTAGCGACTGTTGCCTATGAGTCTAATTATATTTGTCCTAATGTTGTGATGAATGGGCAAATTAATATTCGCGATGGACGTCATCCAGTGATAGAAAAATTCTTAAAAAGAGAGGTTTTTGTCCCTAATGATGTAGTACTCAACCATGATGATGAAGAATTTATGCTTATAACTGGCCCTAATATGGCTGGTAAATCCACATATATGAGACAGGTAGCAATTCTTATGATTATGGCTCAAATAGGCTCCTTTATTCCTGCGAGGGAGGCCACTATTTCTCCTGTAGATCGTGTATTTACACGTGTAGGTGCGAGCGATGATATTTCTACAGGTCAAAGTACATTTATGGTAGAAATGAAAGAGGTTGCGTATATCCTTGAAAATGCTACCTCTAAGAGTTTAATTATCCTTGATGAAATCGGTCGTGGTACAAGTACCTTTGATGGTTTAAGTATTGCACAAGCAGTGGTAGAACATATTTGTAAACATATTCATGCTAAAACATTGTTTGCTACGCATTATCATGAATTGAATCCCTTAGAAGACGTATATCCACGATTAAAGAATTATACGGTAGCTGTTAAGGAAAAAGGGAAAGATATTGCCTTTTTGCGCCGTATCATTAGAGGTGGTGCCGATAGGAGCTATGGTATTCATGTAGCAAAATTAGCAGGTTTGCCGGCTCAAGTATTGAAACGAGCGGAAGTGATTCTTGAATCTTTAGAGGAACAAAATACTGACACTGATGATTTAAATAATCGCGTTATAACATCAGATTCTGTTGTTAAGTATACAAAACCATTTATCGAACAAGATGATTTTGGCAATTTATTCACCCATTCTGTTGTGGATTCCTTGTTAGCTATAGATGTGAATACGATGACACCTATAGAGGCGCTAAATGCAATTCATCAGTTACAAGCAGAGGCGCGTAATGGAGGCGGTAAATAATGGCAACCATACATGTTTTGGATGAAACTACAATCAATAAAATAGCAGCTGGTGAGGTTGTAGAACGTCCCGCATCAGTTGTAAAAGAACTGATTGAAAACTCTATTGATGCTGATGCTACATCGATTGAAGTGGAAATTGGTGAAGGTGGTAGTGCATATATGCGCATTACTGATAATGGCAAGGGGATGACAGAAGAAGATGCCCGTCTTGCAGTTTTGCGCCATGCTACTTCTAAGATTCAAAAGGTAGAGGATTTATTCGATATTGCATCCTTAGGGTTTAGGGGAGAGGCTTTGGCAAGTATCGCCTCTGTTTCTCATTTTGTTTTGACTACTAGAACTGTAGACCAAGAACTTGGTACACGTATTCTCATCGATGGAGGAACCTTTACTGATTGTATTCCTTATGGTGCAGCACCTGGTACGACAATTGAAGTGAAGGAGTTATTTTTTAATACACCAGCTCGTCGTAAATTTCTTAAAACTGAACGAACTGAATCATCTAAAATTCAAGACATTGTTGGTAAATTGGCGTTAAGTAATCCGCATATTGCTTTTAAATTAACTATTGATGATCGTGTAGCCATCATTACACCAGGATCTGGCTCAATACAAGATACAGTGGCTGCATTATACGGTTATAAGACCAAGAATGATATATTTCCCATTGCTTATGAAAGTGAACATATCTATATTGAAGGTGTTGTATCAAAACCAACATTGTTAAAAAGCACGCGTATTTGGCAGACGATTATTGTCAATAATCGAGTTATATCAGATAAAACAATTTTGAAAGCCATAGATAATGCGTACCATGCATTATTACCAAAATCTGGATATCCATTGGTTTTATTACATATAACTGTACCGGCTAGTATGGTGGATATCAATGTACATCCTCGGAAAAGTGAAGTTAAATTCGAAGATGATAAAATCATATTTAAAGCTGTTTATCATGCAATTCTAAATGCCTTAAATAACCCTCTTCATGAACGGTATGAGCGTGAATCATCATCGTTTACTCAACCTTTAGAAACTGAATCACAAGGTAGTGGCTATAACTCGTACCAAGCTCCACAAGTTTTGAGTGATCATAATGATACGGCTGAACATATTGCTACAGCCATTGACTATGATAAGGTTTTTGGCGGACGGCGCACTAAGGGATATGAGGTATTACGTCAGGATACACGTGATTTTGTAGATGCTTTAAAAGAAAAAGGGTTTACACCACCAGCTCCAAAAGCGACGTATGAACAGGAAACATTTGAGGAATCCTCATTTACATCAGTTCCTACAGCTTATACTAGCTATACGACAGAAGATAAAGAGAAATTCCATCAAATACAAGAACAGCATATAGAAGATGAGTCTAGAGATATACAAAAATCAGGCTTTTTACCAATGGGGCAGGTTGCATCCTGTTATATATTAGCCAAAAAAGGTGATGATTTATATATTATAGATCAGCATGCAGCACACGAACGTGTCCGTTATGATCGTTTGTGTAAATCTTCGGAGGCTATACCAATGCAAAGCCTGCTTGTACCGACTTATAGCAATGCCACAGAGGATGAAATGAATCTCGTTGAGAATGAACAGGACGCTTTGTTGGATTTAGGCTTTGAAGTAGAGCTTGGCGGTCCTAATCAAATCAAATTAGTTGGTGCACCTGTAGATCTAGTAGAAAGTAAAGCTCAGGAAATTTTATCTTATGTATTTACTTTTTTGCATGACCATGAACAGCCTACTAAAGCTCAATTGCGTCATGAAATGCTAGCTTATGCATCTTGTAGGGGTGCCATTAAATCTGGACACAATCTTAATATGTACCAAATGACAACACTTATTGAAGATTTATTCCATACAGATAAACCTTATGTTTGCCCTCATGGTCGCCCAACAATTATTAAATTTACACCTGATGAGTTGGGTAAGTTATTCTTAAGGTCTTAATATGATTATTACTACTTCACAAAAAGCGTCTTCAGCGATAAAAGAAGAAACAAAAGAATTAGCTAAATTATTAGATTTAGTATATCTAAATCGTCAAAAGAGGTCTATTTCTGAACTATTATTAGAGGATAGGCCTATTGCGGTTGTTTCTAAGAATCAATTGACAATTCATTTTAACGAAGAACAGGAACATAGATTTCATTTATCCATGGCTCAATTACGTATTTTACGCTTACAACGTGGAGATGATGACCACCTTGTAAATGCTATAGAATTGTTAACAGCTGAATCATCTAATTCCATATCTATAGTTGATTGTACACTAGGCCTTGGCAGTGATAGTATTATCATGTCCTATGCATTCCCTAATGCACATATTATAGGATTAGAGGCGTCATATCCTATATGGCTATCTACATGGTTTGGATTGAAACATTATACTCATGAGGATATGACTGTAACAAATGCACTACGTCGTATTGATGCTCGTCATGATAATTTTGAAAGCTTTTTACAGGGGCTACCTAACGATAGTGTAGATATATTATATTTTGACCCTATGTTTGAAGTTCCTATTGAAGAAAGTCCTCAATTTAAACCGTTGCGTGGGCATACTTCGGAAGGTAGAATCATAGATTCTGTGATTCAGGAAGCTAGACGCGTTTGTCGATTAGGTTTTATTATCAAAGAACGACCGTTTAGTGCTGTATTTAAAGATTTTTCACCATCTACATGGGTAGGAGGAAAGTATAGTCGTATTGGATATGGTGTTTACAGTAATAAGGGGTTGCAATGAAAAAGTTAATAACAATTGTAGGTCCTACAGCTGTAGGGAAAACTGACTTATCATTAGCATTGTCTAAAGGATATAATGGCGAAGTGATTTCTGGTGATGCGTATCAGGTATATAAACATTTAAATATTGGTACTGCAAAGCCGACAACAGATGAATTAGCTACTATACCTCATCATCTCATAAATATTTTAGAACCTGACGATGATTACAGTGTTTCTATCTTTCAACAACAAGCTAAATTATTAATAAATCAATTAAATGACAATCATGTTGTACCAATCTTATCTGGTGGAACTGGTTTATATGTTCAGTCTTTATTAGAAAACTATAATTTTAATGATATAAAGCCTAATACAAAATTAAGAATCGAATTAGATGAGTTATATACTAAATATGGCATAGATGGATTACGTGAGTATGCTCAGAATTTGGCAGAAAAAGGTGGCATAGAAATTAAATATACCGATAAACATCGGTTGTACCGTGCCATTGAATTGATGACTGCTGGTGATTATAAATCGTTAATAAAGCAAACAAAAGAGGGTTTATCCTATAAAGGCCCAGTTATTGGATTACAACGAGAACGTAGTGATTTATATGATCGAATCAATCGTCGCGTAGAAATTATGTTTGAAAAAGGTCTAGTGGATGAAGTTAAACAATTACTAAAAAATGGAGTAAATCCAAATTGTCAGGCTTTTAAAGGTATTGGCTATAAAGAGGTTGTTCAGTATTTAGAAGGATTAATCAGTTATGACGCATGTGTGGATTTAATTCAGAAAAATACGCGTCACTTTGCAAAACGACAAATTACGTGGTATAAACGTATGCCGTACATAGAATGGATTATCATAGACTCACAAACAACAGAAGCCGAAATTTATTGTATGGCATGTAATATAATAGATTCAAGTTTTTAATAGATAAAGGATAGAGAATGACATTAGAAGAAATACGTAGTAAAGCCCTTGAAATGGCTGAACCACAATTTAAAAAATTTGAACCTATTGCATTAGCAAATACGAAAAAGGTATTAGAAGCATTTAAAGAGTGTCAAGTATCTGACTATCATTTTACAGGCACAACCGGTTATGGTTATAACGATGTAGGCCGTGAAAAATTAGATGAAGTATTTGCCTATGTATTCAAAGGCGAAAAGGCTCTTGTGCGGCCACATTTTGTATCGGGTACTCACGCATTAGCTACTACACTGATGGCTATTATGGGAAATGGCTCTAAAGGAACTGAATTTATCTATGCCGTTGGAGCTCCTTATGATACCATGCAATCCGTTATTGGCTATACTCGTCCTGTTAAGGGTTCATTGATTGAAAAAGGCTTTACCTATACAGAAGTGCCCCTTAACAATAATACCTATGATTTGGACGCTATAGGACAGGCTGTTAATTCTAATACACGTGCTGTGGTTATCCAACGTTCTCGTGGGTATAGTACTCGTGAGCCATTGTCGATTGCGGATATTAAAGCGATCGTTGATGTTGTGAAAGCTAAGAATTCGGAAACCATTTGCTTTGTAGATAATTGCTACGGTGAATTTACAGAGCTTCAAGAGCCATTAGAGGCCGGTGCTGATATCATGGCAGGTTCTCTCATCAAAAATGCTGGCGGTGGTTTAGCACCAACCGGTGGCTATATCGTGGGCCGTGAGGATTTAGTTGAAGAGGTATCATATCAATTGACGGCTCCAGGACTTGGTGATCATATGGGTTCCTATGCTCCTGGCTATCGTCTATTCTTCCAAGGCTTATTTATGGCTCCTCATGTAGTGTTACAAGCCCTTAAAGGAGCTGTGTATACAGCTGCGGTAGGTGAATTACTAGGATATGAAGTATTTCCTAAGGTAGATGCAGCTCGTTATGATTTGATTCAAGCCATCAATTTAAAAAATGGCGAGGAAATGGAGCATTTCTGTGTAGGCATGCAAGCTTACTCTCCTGTAGATGCGCATGTGCATCCAATTCCTGGGGATATGCCTGGTTATGAAGATAAAATTATCATGGCTGGTGGTACCTTTGTACAAGGGTCATCTATTGAACTTAGTGCCGATGGTCCTGTGCGCCCTCCATATACAATCTTCATGCAAGGTGGTCTTGTATTCGAACATTCTATGCTCGGCATTTTAGGTGCGGCAGAGGAATTATTAAAACATAGATAATAATTAGAATCTCTTTCTTTGATGGGAAGAGATTCTTTTGTTTCAAATCTTTTCAATATACCTCGTTCTAGGCTATAATATAAGTTGCTATAATTTCATAGCAATACTACTCGGACTTTTACACCGAACTAGTGTTTTACACGTCAGGCTTTCACCCTGATTAGTTTTATGATCAAGAGATCATTAAAAGGAGAAAGTATGGAAAAAGTTATCGCTGTAGCTATGAGTGGTGGCGTAGACAGTTCTTTAACTGCTGCAATGCTACTAAAACAAGGCTATAAAGTATTTGGTATTACCCTATGGCTATGGGTGAGTGGGACACCGTATGATGAGGTGCCTCTTGCCGTAACAGATGCTAAGAAAATGTGTGATTTTCTTGGTATCGAGCATCATGTTATCGATGCACGCGATGTATTCTACGAGAATGTAGTAGATTATTTCGTGAAAGAATATGCTTATGGGCGCACACCAAATCCTTGTGTATTCTGTAATAAAAATATTAAATTTGATTTAATGCTTAATCGGGCATTAGAACTAGGTGCTACACATATGGTAACCGGTCACTATGCACAGGTTAATTATAATGAAGACACTGGTTTATATGAATTGCATAAAGGCATTGACCCAACTAAAGATCAAAGCTATGTTATGTATAATATGAATCAACGTATTTTGAGTCATCTTATGTTCCCATTGGGTGGCCAATGTAAAACAGAAACACGTAAATTAGCTGCTGAATATGATTTGCCAGTAGCTAAGAAACCAGACAGTGTAGATATTTGTTTCTTACCGCATGGTAATTATCAAAAACTCGTAGTAGAAGAAATGAAAACCAAACCAAAATCTGGTAATATTGTTACTGAAGATGGTGAAATATTAGGAAAGCATACGGGTTTATTCAATTACACGATTGGTCAACGTAAAGGATTAGGCATTGCTTATAAACACCCTTTATATGTTATTGGCTTTAATGGTGAACGCAATGAAGTTATTGTAGGACCTAATGAACGACTTTTTACGAATCGTATGATTTGTAAGTTTTATAATTTCTTAGACGATACAATCCATAAAGAGTTAAAGGCGGAAGGTAAAATTCGTTACGCAGCCAACCCATCGCCTTGTACGGCACGTATCTTAGACGACGATACGATGGAGGTTATATTTGATGAACCACAACGGGCTATTACACCAGGTCAGTCCGTAGCCTTTTATAATGGCACTCAATTATTAGGAGGTGCTGTTATCGATCGCGTATGTTAGAAAGGAGAATACAAGTTCCTTGAACTTGTTCATATAGTATGTCAACGAAAAAGATTAGAAACTTCTGTATTATAGCTCATATCGACCATGGTAAATCTACCATCGCTGATAGATTAATTGAATATACTGGTACTCTACAAAAACGGGAAATGGAAGCTCAAGTATTGGATTCCATGGATTTAGAACGTGAACGTGGTATTACTATTAAAGCGCAATCTGTTCGTATTTTGTATAAGGCTCAAGATGGTGAAGAATACATTTTGAACCTTATTGATACGCCGGGCCATGTGGATTTCAGCTATGAAGTATCTCGTTCGCTTGCAGCTTGTGAAGGGGCATTACTCGTTGTAGATGCTGCACAAGGTGTAGAAGCGCAAACGTTGGCAAACGTGTATCTCGCTTTAGAACATGATCTTGAGATTATTCCGGTTATTAATAAAATCGACTTGCCATCTGCAGATCCTGAACGAGTTAAGCAAGAAATTGAAGACATCATAGGTTTAGATGCCTCTGAAGCTGTCTTATGTTCTGCTAAATCTGGTATTGGCATTCCAGATATTTTAGAAGCTATTGTCAATAAGGTTCCACCTCCACCAGATAAGTCTGATAAACCAACAAGAGCATTGATTTTTGACAGTCGCTTTGATGCATATAAAGGTGCTATTGCTTATGTACGCGTAAAAGAAGGTACTATTAAGGCAAAAGATACAATCCGTATGATGCATGATCAAAAGGACTTTGATGTTACAGAGCTTGGCATCTTTACACCAAATCTTGTGCCTGTTCAAGAATTACCATGTGGTTCTGTAGGTTGCATTGCAGCAAGTATTAAGAATGTAGCTGACTGTCATGTAGGTGATACGGTAACATTAGCTGATAATCCTGCACCTGAACCATTACCAGGTTACCGTAAGGCTGTATCTATGGTATATTGTGGTCTCTATCCTACAGAGTCTAAAGACTACGAAAATCTTCGTGATGCATTAGAAAAATTACAGCTTAATGATGCTGCCTTAGAATATGAAGCAGAAACATCCTTGGCTCTCGGCTTTGGTTTCCGTTGTGGTTTCTTAGGCTTACTACATATGGATGTTATTCAAGAGCGCTTAGAGCGTGAATATAATCTAACACTTATCACTACGGCTCCATCTGTTAACTACAAGGTATATAAAACAAATGGGGAAATGTTAGAAGTTGATAACCCTGCCAAGTTACCACCTCCAACGGAAATCGATTATATAGAGGAACCATATGTTAAGGCTACTACCATTGTACCTAAGGATTTTGTTGGTACCATTATGGAATTGTCTCAAGATAAACGTGGCGAATATCAATCCATGGAATACTTAGATGAAACTCGCGTATCCGTTGTATATCACTTACCATTGAGCGAAATCATTTATGATTACTTTGATAAATTAAAATCTGCTACAAAGGGTTATGCATCTCTTGATTATGAACTGATTGGATATAAACAATCTCCAATGGTTAAGATGGATATTTTATTAAATGGAGAACCTGTAGATGCGTTATCTATCATCGTTCATAAGGATCGTGCTGCTACGCGTGGTCGTGCATTAGCTGAAAAATTGAAAGAACTCATTCCTCGTCAAATGTTTGAAATTCCTATTCAAGCAGCAGTAGGCACGAAAATTGTAGCTCGTGAAACTGTAAAAGCTTGGCGTAAAGACGTTTTAGCCAAATGTTATGGTGGCGATATTTCTCGTAAACGTAAACTCTTAGAAAAACAAAAAGCCGGTAAGAAACGCATGAAAGCTGTTGGTTCTGTAGAGATTCCACAAGAAGCATTTATGGCAATTTTAAAGGTAGAAGATTAATATGGAAACAAATCGTAACGATTTGTTTGTACAGCGGGATATGGGGATATATATCCATATCCCGTTTTGCAAACAAAAATGCATATACTGTGACTTTCCAGCGTATCAAAATTTAGAGGAATATTATGATACATATCTGTATGCCTTGGTTCAAGAAATAACTATGTTCGGTGATGCATATCCTAAATCTCGTACTAAACTTGTAGATACAGTTTATTTCGGAGGCGGTACACCGACGGAATTATCCTTATTACAGTTAGAACAAATTTTGAATACCATTAAAACTACCTATAATGTATCTCCTGATTGTCAGTTTACCATCGAATCAAATCCGGGAGAGGTAGATCAGGCTTATTTAAAGGGGTTGCATAAATTAGGCTTCTCTCGTATCAGTTTCGGCGTTCAAACCTTTAATGATAAATCTCTAGTATCTTTACATAGAAGTCACAATCGTGAGGATGCTATAAATGCAGTTCAATGGGCTTTTAAGGAAGGATTTCAAGATATTAATATCGATTTAATATATGGATTACCGAATCAAACAATTGATGAAATTAATAAAAATTTAGATATTGTTAGTACATTGCCTATTAATCATATTTCTACCTATGGTTTACAAGTAGAACGAGGAACAAGATTATATCATTTGGTTGATAAAGGCGTCATTTCTTTACCTGATGAATCAACAGAGGATACGATGTATGACATGATGATGCAAGGGATTCAAGATTTAGGATTTGAGCGTTATGAAATATCCAATTTTGCGAAAGATAAGGCCTATAGTAAACATAATCTAAAATATTGGCAATATTGTGATTATTTAGGTTTTGGTGCTGGTGCTCATTCATTTTTTGATGGTGTAAGAAGAGCTAATAATCGCAATGTCATGCCATATGCTAGAAGGATAGACTGTTTTGAATTTCCTGTTGTTGAAGAGGAAGTTATAGATTTCAAGAGAGCTAGAGAAGATTATTGTTTTTTAAACTTACGAACGAAGTGGGGAATCAGTACAGTCGATTTTTCTAACAGATTTAATATACGATTAGAAGATATATATGGCTCTGTTTTAGATAATTTAATGGAAAAGAATTTAATTATACAAGAAGGCGACTTATATCATCTTACGCCAGAAGGTGCTAAGCATGGCAATTATGTGTTTAGTCAATTCATAAAAGAGTAAGATTTCTCATAGATTCTCAATAAGCAACATGTTAGGATAAATAGGATGATGAATAGGCATGCTTATTAAGGAGGAAAGATGAAGACATCTGTTATAATACATGGGTTACATAATGAATTTTCTTTGGACCAAATGAAAGCATGTATATCATTAGCTGAAAAATATGGTGGTTCCTTTAGACATGTGGTGACTGGTATACAAATTACAGGCATTGATAAGAATGATAAAGAGGCTTTGATTGCTGAGTTACCTGATGGGGTTACTACGGTTATTCATAGAGGAGTTAATTCGTTAATTGCCTGTGTAGGTAAAGGAAAATGTAAAAACGGTCAGATGGAGACTGCTGAATTAGCAGATTATATAGAACGTAAACATTATGGTCGTAAAACAAGTCACAAATGTAAAATAGGAATTAGTGGTTGTGGTCGTAATTGTCCTGATTCTATGGTTAAAGATATTGCCTTTATTGGTACATCTCAAGGATTTATGCTCGCCGTAGGTGGTAATACTGGTATGCGCCCTGAAGCAGGGAAAATACTAATGCGTAAATTATCTGTTGAACAAGCAAAGAAAGCTGCTGATATACTGATCGATTGGTATGCAGAAAATGGAGAACCAAAAGAACGGATGGGAAAATTGTTAGAACGTCTTGGCAATCCATTAGAAAATAAAACTTTATAATTTAACAATAGCTCCTAGTGATAAATTAACTGGGAGCTATTTATATTTATATAAGTCCTTATAAATATAGATAGGCCTTGTCTTTTTGACTATTTTTCCATATCTATTTGGTTGTCTTTTTGACCTATTATTCTGTAAAATCACATTGTCTTTTTGACTAAACTTGATTTTATTAGGTTTTTGAGGATAAATTTACTTGACATTTTATTTTGGTATGGTAATATTATACATGCGATTAGCACTCGAATATTTTGAGTGCTAACAAGTGAGGTGTCATTATGGATGAAAGAAAACAACGCATCTTACGAGCGATTATAAAGGATTATATAAAATCTGCTGAGCCTGTTGGTTCAAGGGCGATTGCTAAAAATTATAACTTAGGTATTAGTCCTGCTACGGTGCGAAATGAAATGGCTGATCTTGAGGATTTAGGTTATCTAGAAAAACCTCATACATCAGCTGGTAGAATACCATCATCAAAAGGCTATCGCTTATACGTTGATTCTATGATGCATCAAGATCCAGTGGAAAATGAGGATGTGAAACAAATCCATTCTATATGGAATGATCCGCAGTTTTCTGGCAATGAAATGTTATTACATATGGCTCGATTAGTTTCTCAAATCAGTCATAGTATGAGCTTATTATTAGCCCCTGGACATGATCAAGCAATGTTAAAATATATACATATTTTACCTCTTGATGCTCACCAAGCTGTTATGGTTGTAATAACTGCAACCGGTGCACTTGATAATGAATTGATGTATTTTACATCACCAGTGAAAGCTGATGAATTACAACGATTAGCTATACAATTTAGCAATGCTGTTCAAAATAAGCTTTTACGTGATATTACATCGGCTCAAATAAGTGCAATTATCGCACACATAGACGGTTCAAAATCCGTATCATTACAAATCGGAGAAACCTTATTAAGGGCCATCACAAAGCGACATTTATTTTATTCTGTTGGTACTACTGAGTTGTTACGACAACCGGAATTTAAAACGGTTGAAAAGGTACAGCCTGTACTTTCATTATTAGAAGAACAACAAGAATTAGGTCACATATTGCATGATAATTCAAACAAACCAATTAAGATTAAGATTGGTTCAGAAAATCAAATGGAAGCATTAAGTGATATGAGTCTTATTCAAACTGATTTTTCTCAAGATAATAATCAACTTGGTACATTGGCTATATTGGGCCCTACGCGAATGGAATATAGTCGAATTATTAATATGCTTTCCTATATGAAACATTTAATGGAAACGATGGCAAGGAATCAAACATAGAAAGGATAAGGCATGTCTGAAGAAAAAATTAAACAAGATGTGGTAGACGAAGAAATCTCTGAGCCTACAGAAGCAACGAAGGAACAATCCGACGCGCAAAATGCTGAAGAGTCTGTAGTTGATGCAAGTGAGGTGTTAGAAGAATTAAAAGCCGATTTTGATAATCGTTATAAACGTTTACAAGCGGATTTTGAAAATTTTAAACGCCGTACTAATCAAGAAAAAGAACAGTTGGCAGGTTTTGTTAAGGGCGATGTCCTAAAAGATTTGCTACCTGTATTAGATAATTTTGAGCGAGCTGTACAAGCTCATGCAGAAGGGGATACAAAGGTATTCCTTGATGGATTTATCATGATTCATCAAAACTTGATGGCTATGTTGTCTAAGCATGGTTTAGCTGTTATCGATGCAGTTGGTAAACCATTTGATCCAAATTTTCATCAAGCAATTATGCGCGTACCATCAGATGAATATGAATCTGATACGGTATGTGAAGTACTGCAAACTGGCTATACTGTGGATGGTCGTTGTATTCGACCATCAATGGTTAAGGTTGTTGAATAGATTATAAGTATTAGGAGGTCATATATTATGGCAAAGGTAATTGGTATTGATTTAGGGACTACAAACTCTTGTGTTGCTGTTATGGAAGGCGGCGAACCTACGGTTATTACAAACCAAGAAGGTGCACGTACAACTCCTTCCGTAGTTGGTTTTGCGAAAAATGGCGAACGTTTAGTTGGTCAATTGGCTAAACGTCAAGCTGTATCCAATCCAGAAAACACAATTATTTCTATTAAACGTCATATGGGTTCTGACTACAAAGTAACTGTAGAAGGTAAATCTTATACACCTCAAGAAATTTCTGCAATGATTCTTCAAAAAATTAAAGCTGACGCAGAAGCTTATTTGGGCGAACCTGTAAAACAAGCTGTTATTACTGTTCCAGCATACTTTACAGATGCTCAACGTCAAGCTACTAAAGATGCTGGTTCTATTGCAGGTCTTGAAGTACTTCGTATCATCAATGAACCTACAGCTGCTGCTCTTGCATATGGTGTAGATAAAGACGAAGATGGTAAAGTTCTTGTATTTGACCTTGGCGGTGGTACATTCGACGTTTCCATTCTTGAACTTGGTGATGGAGTATTCGAAGTATTGGCAACATCTGGTAATAACCACCTTGGCGGCGATGATTTCGACCAACGTATCATGAACTACCTTATTCAAGAATTCAAAAAAGAAACTGGTATCGATTTATCCAATGATAAATTAGCTGATCAACGTTTAAAAGAAGCTGCTGAAAAAGCTAAAATTGAATTGTCTGGCGTAGCTAGCACAAACATCAATTTGCCATTCATCACAGCTGATGCTACTGGTCCTAAACATTTGGATGTAACATTGACTCGTGCTAAATTTGAAGAGTTAACTGCTGATTTGGTACAAGCAACTATTGAACCTACTCGTAAAGCTATGAACGATGCTGGCTTATCCGCATCTGATATCGATAAAGTGTTGTTAGTTGGTGGTTCTAGCCGTATCCCAGCTGTACAAGAAGCTATTAAAAAAGTATTGGGTAAAGAACCAACTAAAAACGTTAACCCAGATGAATGCGTGGCTATCGGTGCTGCTATTCAAGGTGGTGTATTAGTAGGTGAAGTTAAAGATGTATTGTTACTTGACGTAACTCCATTGTCTCTTGGTATCGAAACAATGGGCGGTGTATTTACTCGTATCATTGATCGTAACACTACAATTCCTACATCTAAATCTCAAGTATTCTCTACTGCAGCTGATAATCAACCATCTGTAGATATCCATGTATTGCAAGGTGAACGTGAATTCGCAGCAGATAATAAAACATTGGGTCGTTTCAACTTAGATGGCATCCCAGCAGCTCCTCGTGGGGTTCCTCAAATCGAAGTAACTTTCGACATCGATGCTAATGGTATCGTACATGTAAAAGCTAAAGATTTGGGGACTCAAAAAGAACAAAAAATTACAATTACTTCTTCTAGCGGCTTGAAAGAAGACGAAATTGAACGCATGGTTAAAGAAGCAGAAGCTCATGCAGCAGAAGATAAAGCTAGAAAAGAAGAATTAGATGTTAAAAATAATGCAGATTCCTTAGTATATCAAGCTGAAAAAGCTTTGAAAGATCTTGAAGGTAAAGGCGATGCTGCATTGTTGAAAGAAGTTGAAGAAGCTAAGGACAAATTGAAAAAATCCATCGAAGCTGGCAACATTGAAGATATTAAAAAAGATAGTGAAGCTTTGGAACAACCTTTGCACAAATTAGCTGAACAAATGTATGCTGCTGCTCAAGAAGCACAACAAGCTGCTGGTGATGCTAAACAAGGTGAACAAACAAAATCTGACGATAATGTAGTTGATGCTGATTACACTGTAGTTGATGACGATAAGAAATAAGAAGGGTTGGTAACTAATGGCACGAGATTATTATGACATCTTAGGAGTCAGCAAAAATGCAACCCAAGATGAAATTAAAAAAGCCTTTCGTAAAAAGGCTCGCCAATACCATCCAGATGTAAATAAAGATAATCCAAAGGAAGCAGAAGCAAAGTTTAAAGAAGCTAACGAAGCTTACGAAGTATTGTCTGATGAAACTAAAAAAGCTCAATATGACCAATTTGGCCACGACGCCTTCAAACAAGGAGGCGGCGCTGGCGCCGGTGGTTTCCAAGGTGGCTTTGGCGGTTTTGGTAGTCAAGCTGGTGGCTTCAGTGATATATTTGGTGATTTCTTTGGTGGCATGTTTGGTGGTGGACACCAACAACATGGTCCTCAAAAAGGCAATGATCTTCGTGAAGACATAGATATATCCTTTGAGGATGCTGCCTTTGGTAAATCAATGGCAATTAATATTCAACGTCATGAAGAATGTAATCATTGTCACGGTACCGGCGGTGAGCCTGGATTTAAAGTTGATACATGCCCTAATTGTCATGGCTCTGGTCAAGAGGTTGTTATTCAAAATACACCATTTGGTCGTATGCAATCTGCTCGTACTTGTTCTCGTTGCCATGGCTCTGGTAAGGTCATTGAAAAACCATGTTCCAAATGTCGTGGATCTGGTGAAATCTTAGTAAAACGAAAAATCGATATTAAGATTCCAGCTGGTGTAGATAACGGATCTCGTCTACGCGTTTCCAATGAAGGTGAACCGGGTATATTAGGTGGTCCAAAAGGCGACTTATACGTTTATATTTACGTACGCCCTCACAAAGAATTTGAACGAAATGGCAATGATGTTATCAGTCGTGTTACTATTAGTTTTGCACAAGCTGCATTAGGAGCGACTATACAAGTTAATACCTTAGATGGTAAAGTAGAATTGAAGATCCCAGAAGGCACTCAAACTGGAACTGCATTCAGACTTAAGGGCAAAGGTATTCCTTATTTACGCAATCCAAAACAACGTGGTGATCAACACGTAGTCGTTACGGTTCAAACACCTAAAAAATTAACTGAAACACAACGTGAATTATTACTTCGATTTGCCAAAGAAGGCAATGAAGATGTGAATAACTTACAAGTTAGTAAGAGTTTATTTGAGAAAATCAAGGATTGTTTAACTAAATGAACAGCTCTGATGCGTAAATGGTTTGTTCCTGCGCATCAATAGTAAAGGAGCATTTATGCAATGGATAGAAATATCTATTGTCTGCGAAAGAGTAGCCACCGATGAGGTGACTACTCTTTTTGGCGATTATGCAGACAATGGAATTATAGAAGAAGATGTAGATAATCAACCGAATTTAGTACAATTAACGCTTTATGCTGATGCATCATTAGATCCTAACACGATTGAGTCTGATATAAAGGGGCGTTTTAACGAAAGCAATATCGAAATCACATCAATAGATGCACATATGTTAGATGAATCTACGTGGCTCAATTCTTGGCAACAGTATATAGAACCTACAGAAATACTACCTAATTTAATAATCAAACCTGCATGGCAAAAATATGATAATGAACAGAATAAAACTATTATCGAAATCGATTCAGATATATCGTTTGGTACTGGTTCTCATGAAACTACGAGAACTTGTGCAGAACTTTTACAGACTTATAGTAAATCCATGAATTTAGATTCTGTTACTTGTTTAGATATTGGGACTGGGACAGGCATTCTGTTGTTAGTAGCTGCTCATTTGGGTATAAGACATCTTGTAGGTATCGATATAGAAGAATATGCAGCTAAACAGGCAAAAATTAATTGTGATAATAATCATGTCGTAGCTGATATCATTTGTGGTAATTTGGATACTGATTTTAATGGTACTGCTCAATTGATTTTAGCGAATTTAACAGTAGATCCTTTAAAAATTTTATTGCCACAAATTGGTAAAAAACTTGATGATAAAGGTATTCTCATCATTAGTGGTATTATTGATGATCGATATGATGAGATTATGCCTTATATTAATAAAGAGTGGCATATTATTGAGGAGCGCATTGCTGGACCTTGGCATACATTTGCGCTGGAAAAACGATGAAAAAGATATTTATTCCTACACCATTAGATGAATTCATTGTATTACCTAAAGATGTGACTCATCATATATTACATGTATTTCGCCATAATATAGAGAAACCAATTACTGTCACAGGTAGCGATAACCGTTGTGGTATCTATCAGATTAATGATGAGATAAATGGCTTAGCACAAGCTAGTCTTATAGAATATATTGATTCTCCTACATCTATGCATAGAACCATATTAGTACAATCTTATTTAAAAGGTGAAAAATTAGAATGGGTTTTACAAAAAACTACAGAGCTTAATGTTGATACCGTATATCTTGTACCTACATCGAACTGTGTTGCTAAGTACGAAGCAAAAAAATTACAGTCAAAATATAGTCGTTGGGAAAAGATTATGTTGGAAGCTTCTCAACAATGCGGGCGCACACAGCTACCTACGCTCGTTGTGGATGAGTCACTTTCTAATGTATTAGACATCGAATCTGAATCTTTAAAATTGGTTGCTTATGAAAATGAAGCGGGCTATACCATAAAAGATGCTTTAAAAGCTATTAGTAGTGATTCAACTAATAGGGATATCTTAATTTGTATTGGCCCTGAAGGGGGCTTTCAAGAGAAAGAAATCAATGATATTATAGAATGTGGTGGACAATCAGTTACATTAGGTCATACTATATTACGTGCCGAAACGGCTGCGATTGCTGCATTATCGATGGTTCACTATGAATTAGAACTATAAAATACTATATACATATGCTATATGATATCTATATAAAGAAATGGGAGGTGCAATGAAAACCGTTGCCTTTACAACTCTAGGGTGTCGTGTCAATCAGTATGATACGGATGCTATGAAGGGGTTATTTTTACAACATGATTATGAAGCTGTTGATTTTGATTCTAAGGCTGATATTTACGTTATTAATACATGTTCTGTTACGAATATGGGGGAGAAAAAGTCTCGTCAATTAATTCGTAAAGCTAAACGTCAAAATCAAGATGCTTATGTTATCGTTACAGGTTGTTATGCACAACTTAATCCTGATGCAATTGCTGCTATTGATGGCGTTAATCTAGTTATTGGCACAAACAATCGCTCAAAAATTGTTGAACTTGTTGAACAACTCGAAACAACAGAACGTCAAATTAATGCTGTTCGCGATATCATGAAAGAGTCTAATTTTGAAGAGATGCCATTATTTGGTAATGAATCTGATAAATCGAGAGCTTTTATGAAAATTCAAGAAGGTTGTAATAATTATTGTGCATTTTGTATCATTCCTTATACGCGTGGGAAACTAAAGTCCCGTAAAGTAGATGATATTGTAAAGGAAGCGAAACGTTTAGTAGAACATGGATTTCATGAGATTGTTTTAACCGGGATTCACCTTGGAAACTATGGCGTTGAACTACCAGGAAGACCTACGCTAGCAGATGTGGTAAAAGCCCTCTTAGAAATTCCAAACTTACATCGCATACGTTTTGGATCTATTGAGTCTGTTGAAGTATCGGATGAACTCATAGAATTAATGGCTACGGATAAGCGTGTATGTCCACATTTACATTTACCTCTACAAGCTGGGTCAGATCATGTTCTAACATTGATGAAACGTCATTATACGCTTCAAGAATATAAAGATTTGATTAAGAATTTAAGAAATCGTATTCCAGATTTATCAATTACTACTGATATCATTGCAGGATTTCCACAAGAAACGGATGAAGATTTTGATGAAACAATGAATACGGTAAAAGAAATTGGCTTTACTCATATTCATGCATTTCCATATTCTATTCGTGAAGGTACACCGGCTGCAACAATGCCAAATCAAGTACCAGAAGCCGTTAAGAAGGCTCGCGTAGCACTTTTAAATGATCTAAGCGAAAAAGGTTTACATGCGTATGCAACATCTCGTATAGGTAAACCTGGTGAAATCCTCATTGAAAAAGAGGAAAATGGATATTATACAGGCTTAACAAATGAATATATTCATGGTAGAGTTAAATCAGATGGTCAACACTCTATAGGTGATCTCATAGGCGGTACTGTGGTGGCTGTTGAAAAAAATTTTGTAATCATTGAATAAGATAGAGGAGGTTCCCATGAGCGACTGCATTTTTTGTAAAATTATTAATGGCGAAATTCCATCAAAAAAAGTATTAGAAAATGATAAATTCTATGCTTTTTATGATATTGAACCTGTAAAAAAAGTTCATGTACTCATTGTTCCTAAAAATCATGTTGCTAATATTGCTCATATTACAGAGAAGAATGAAGACTATGTTGAAGGTTTATTACCATTTGTTCGTGATGTGGCAAAAGAAGTTGGTATTTCTAAGGATGGCTATCGATTGATTTTTAATACTGGCGCAAAAGCTGGTCAAAGTGTATTCCACATGCATGCTCATCTATTAGGTGGCGAAGAAATGGGTTGGCCTGAAGCGTAATAGCTTGTAATAGAAAATTATTAATTTTGAAGTAGTAAGACATCAAAAAATAGTGATTTGTAATAAAATTCCTATAAAATATAGCGGTATATATTGACAGAACCTAGTGTTCTACATATAATATGTATATGTGCGTAAATAAAATTATCAGCACTTCCCTGAGATTAATTTTGGAGGGAGGGATATAGATGTCTGAAATTAAAGTCGGTAAAAACGAAACGCTTGAAAGTGCTCTTCGTCGATTCAAACGCTCCTGCCAAAAAGCAGGTGTTTTGTCTGAAGTAAGAAAACGCGAACACTACGAAAAACCAAGCGTAAAAAGAAAGAAAAAATCTGAAGCAGCAAGAAAACGCAAATTCAGAGCATAAGATGATTACCCTAATTCTGCCTTTTCATGGCTTCATGAAATTCAGAATTAGGGTTTCTTTATATATATTAGTTTCTAAGATGCTAATATTTATTTAATGATTGAGTCGTATAGGAGGTTCCCATGAGTTTAAAAGATCAATTAAAAGAAGATATGAAAGCTGCTATGAAGGCTCGAGAAGAAGGCAAAATAGCTTTATCTGTTATTCGTATGGTCAATAGTGCCATTAAAAATACAGAAATAAATGATAAAATTGAACTTGATGATAATGGTGTATTAGGCATTTTAGCTAAAGAAATGAAAACACGCCAAGATTCTCTTATAGAATTTGAAAAGGCAGGTCGTGAAGATCTAATTAGTCATGTTAAGGAAGAAATAGCTGTTCTTCAAAAATATATGCCAGCGCAAATGACAGAAGATGAAATTCACGATGTTGTAAAAAAAGCCATTGCTGAGTGCGGAGATAATGTAAATATGGGTAACGTTATGAAACATGTTATGCCACATACTAAAGGTCGTGCAGATGGTAAATTAGTAAATACCATCGTAAAAGAATTACTAGGTTAATATTCTTGTAAAATTCTATAGAAATTTGTTGACAAGAATTTTCTCACTATGGTAATATGTACTCAAGAAAATAATTAGTCAATGAAGACTCCACTGGATAGGTATGTAGTTTGTGTATCTATATCGTTGGAGTCTTTTTTTATAGTTTAGGAGGAACAAATATGGCTACAAAAGAATTATTGTATTACATTCCTGCAGGTCAATATGGTAAGGAAGGTGTTTTATCTCTATTAGAACAACATCCAGAAATTAAATTCGTATCTTTAGTAGGTATCGACTTAGCTGGTAATGATACAGATGAAAAAATCCCAATGGCTGCATTCTTTGATGATTATGAAGCATTCTTTGAAGGCCGTGCTGTTCAAACTGATGGTTCCTCTGTAGTATTGACGAATATCGCTACATTGAACAATGCTCGTGTTGATATGTGGGGCGACCCAAGTGTAAACTGGTTTGTTGATTACAACTACGAAAACATTGATGAAGCAACAGGTTTGCCAACTGGTACACTTCGTATTCCTGCATTCTTGATGCATAATTACCGCTATGTAGATTCTCGTTCTATTTTGAAACGTAGCTGTGACTATGTTCGTGCAGAATTGTTATCCTTAATTAAAGAAAAAGGTGTACCTGGTATGCCTCATGTGAAAGCTGATGATGTGGTAGATATTGTTTTCACATCTGCTACTGAATTAGAATTCTGGGTAAAAACACCTTCTAAAACAGTTACTAAAAAAGAATTGTCCGTTTCTCAACGTTTGCAAGAACAATACTGGCAACGTACACACGGCACTGTTCGTACTGCATTAGAACAAGCCGTAGAACGTCTTGATAAATACGGTATGGAAGCTGAAATGGGCCATAAAGAAGTTGGTGGTGTTAAAGCTAAACTTGATGAAGATGGTCATGAATCCGTTGTATTGGAACAATTGGAAATCGACTGGAAATTCTCTGGTAACCCATTACAAACAGCAGATAACGAATTACAAGCTCGTATTATCGTTCGTGAAGTATTCCGTGAAAATGGTCTTGATGTAACATTCAATGCAAAACCAATTATCGGTGTTGCTGGTTCTGGTGAACATACTCACTTTGGTGTAATGGCAAAATTAAAATCCGGCAAACTTGTTAACTTGTTCAGCCCAGAAGATATGAAAAAAGAATCTGCTAGCTCATTGGGTATTGGTGCAATCATGGGTCTATTGAAACACTATGAAGCTATTAACCCATTCATCAGCTCTACAACAGATTCCTTAAATCGTTTGAAACCTGGTTTCGAAGCTCCAGTTTGTATCGTAACTTCCTTAGGTAATGATCCTTCTGAACCTAGCCGTAACCGTACAATCCTTTGTGGTTTGATTCGCGATATCGACAATCCAATGGCTACACGTTATGAATTGCGTTCTCCAAACCCTTATACAAATACATACACTGCATTAGCATTGATTTTCATCTCTGCATTTGATGGTATGAAATATGCCATTACAAGTGGTAAAACTCAAGCTCAATTGGAAGCAGAACTTTCCAAAGAAGCTGGTCAAGATGCAGATTACTTACCTAAAGAACGTGCATTCCGTTCTGAAAAAGATGTATTCGAAGACTACACTCAAGAAGAACGTAATCAAATGTTCGGCGTAGCTCCTGCAACTGTATGGGAAAACATTAAAGGTTATAAAAATAACCCTGAACTCGTAAATACATTGGCACAAGGTGATGCATTTGCTCATGACTTAATGGATTCCTTCATTGCATCCATCTTGAAACGCTGGAAACTCGTATTGGCTTATCGTATCATTCCTGATAATATGGATACAGTACGTAAAATGGTTTCCATTCACACAGATAGCCGCAACAGTATTGATGACAAACGCTTTGCAGAAGTTAATGACTTACGTTTCTATCTTGCAAAAGATAGCGATGATCGCAAATCCTTGTTCACACGTATTGTAGAAGCTTTACAATCTGAAGATTATGATACTGCATCTGCATTACAAATCGAAATGAATGACAAAATGGAAGAATTAGAAGCTAAATACGCTAACTACAGCAAAAACATTTTCTAATCCTTTGAATACTCAAAAAGGTCCTACCGAAAATCGGTAGGACCTTTTGAGTATTATAGAATCATAAATAATTATATTATTCATCGTGACCAATATATTTTTTTACCAATACTAAACTACATACGAGCACAAAAATAGAGATAGCCCATATAAGGATGTCAAAGGCTGTATCATGGGCAATAATTACAGATCGAACAATGGCCGTAATACCAATATAGAGGAAAAAGTCGAGAGGAAAGTGAAAGTTATTTTTAAAGTACTTTACAATTAACGCAATGAACTCGAAATAGAGAAAGAAGGTAATTAATTCTTCAATAAGATTGTAATATGTGCTTTCACCATTAATATTGGCCCATGTAATAATACCTAAATTAATAAGTGAATTGACTAAAGCGATACACAAGGCTATTCCAACACCGAGGAGAGCGATATTTTTAATAGTTAATAATAGTTTTGAAAATTTAATCCACATATATAACTCCCATGAATAGAAAAAGGCCGTACGAGGTACGGCCTTAATAAGTAGGCAATATTAGATATCAGCTTTAATTGCTTCTAATGCTGCGTCAAAATTAACAGCTTGAGTTACTTCTGGTACATATTCAACATATGTTACTTTGTTATCTTTATTGATAACTACAACACCACGAGATAATAGACGTAATTCTTCGATTAAAAAACCATAGTTTGTACCGAAACAAGCATCTTTGTGATCAGACAATGTTTCTACTTTATCTACGCCTGCAGCACCGCACCAACGTTTTTGAGCAAATGGAAGGTCCATAGAAATTGTCAATACTACAACATCATCAGATAAACCTGTTGCATCTTGGTTGAACCAACGAGTTTGTGCATCACATACGCCAGTATCAAGAGAAGGTACTACGGAAATTACCTTTACTTTACCTTCATAATCTTTCAAAGTTTTAGGTTGTAAATCATTAGATAATACAGTGAAATCAGGTGCTTGTTGACCTACTTTAATTTCTGGGCCAACTAATGTAATAGGGTTACCTGCAAATGTTACAACACCAGTACGTTTTTCCATGTTTCATTCCTCCTAAGAGTTTATATACTAAATAGATTAAACAATGTTTCTATGGTTAGTATACCATTTCTATCTATTTTAGTAAACTAATTTTTTCGATATAGTTTTCTATTAATTTTGATATAGTTTAGTTTACTGTTTTAGGTAGAAGAATTATGTAGTAAATGGTACGATAGAAAGAAAACAGGAGGTAGTCGATGAATCCATATGCAATTTTCAAGGAATTTTTTCGTCGTGAAGGTATATATTATCTCATCGGATTAACTATGCTAATCGCAATTGATGTAGCCTTTTTAATCGTACCACAATTAATTGGTAGTGCCATCGATACATTGAGTCATAATAAAGAGGGCTTAACCCATTATATATTTTATTTCATTGGTTTATTAATCATTATTACTATATTGAAAGTTATATCACGTAGAACATTATTAGGCTCTATCCGGCGCATGGAGTATTTATTCCGTAAAAAATTATGTGCTCGTGCTTTAGAAATCCCTACTACATATTATGATGTTAACGGGCCTGGTAAGGTAATGGCTTTAATGACAAATGATGTTACATCATTACGCGTTGCCCTAGGTTTAGGTGTTATGATCGTTGTTGATATTATTTTATATTCTATATTGGGCTCTATCATATTAATTCAAAAAATAGATTTTATTTTAGCCTTAAAGATTATGACACCGATTATTTTTATTTTAGGCTCAATTTTTACACTAGGTCGGCGCTTACGAAAGAAACAACGTCAGGCTCAAACCACATATAGTGACATGACAGAATTTGGGCAAGAACTATTCCAGGGCATGGATGTTATTCGAGCTTTTAATAAAGAATCGATTATAGGAGGATTATTTAATCGTATTAACAAGAAAAATTATTCCGATAATATGAGTGTAGCTATTCTTGATGCTATTTTATCGCCTCTAACTATGATTGCGCCATTTATATGTATCAGTATTAGTATGTATATATGTGGTACTTTAGCCGTAGAAGGGCTTATGACTGTAGGTGAGTTTGTTACAATCAATGCTTTTATTATGCTTATTATAGGCCCATTGATTTCTTTAGGTTCATTAGTAGCCATAGTTCAAAAGGGGATGGCCTCCCTTGATCGAATTATTGATTTTATGAGTCTACCTGTAGAATGCAATGACACTGATGGTAAACAACTTGGTTTAGGCGATATTGATATAAAATGTTTAAATTTTACCTATGATGAATCTAAATCACCTGCATTATGTCAAATTAATATTACCTTCAAAAAAGGAGAGTTTGTAGGTATAGTGGGTAAGCCTGGCTCTGGTAAAAGTACACTCTTCAAATTGTTATTAGGGCTTCAAAAAGCACCATCAAAGACTATTTATATTAATAATCAAGATATTACGACACTGCCCATTGGTACTGTTAGAAATTCGATTTCTTATGTACCAACCCAGTCATATCTACTAAGTTCAACAATTGCTGACAATATTAGCTTCGGTTATGAAAATAAAAATCATACTACCGTTGCTGAAGCAGCCGAAAAAGCTCAATTATATCGTGACTTAGGAAAGGATTTGGAGAATCCATTAAGCGTATTAGCTGAGGAAGGTCGCGATTTATCAGGTGGTCAAAAACAGCGTATCAATATTGCACGTGGATTTTACAAAAATGCACCTTACTTATTATTAGATAATTGCTTCTCTGCTTTAGATGCCATAACTGTAGATGAAATATTACAAGTATTGCAATCTACAAAGGATAAAACCATTTTATGCATATCCCAACGACTAGAATTAATCAACCATGCGGATCGTATTATTGTATTTGATGAAGGTAGAATTTGCGAAGTTGGAACACATGATGAGTTAATGTGTAAAAACGGTTTATATTATCAGATGTATAAAGCTCAAAATAAGGAGGCCCAATAATGAAACTAAAGTATAATGATTGGCGCCTATTTACATATTTAACAAAATATATTAGGCCTTATTTATGGCTACTTATTTTGGCTAGTATAGCTCTTATTAGTAATCTATTATGCTCGCTTATACGTCCATATCTTTCTAAACAAGCTATCGATTTAGGCTTTGCTATGAAAGATTTGAATACTATTCAGCATTATTCTGGACTATATGCATTAACTATAGTTGGCAGCATTGTCTTTATTCTCTTACAAAACTATTTATTATCTACATTTGGGCAGAAAATTATTTTTCATATACGCAGTACGGTATTTGAAAAAATTCTTCATAAATCCGCCGAAGATTTTCAGTCTTTGCCTATAGGTAATTGGGTGACCCGTATTACCAATGACGTAGAATCATTGCGTACATTATATACAGATGTATTGCTAAAACTCATAAGCAGTGCATTGATGATTTTGGGCATATTAGCTTTTATGTATGCTATTAATGTGCCCTTAGCAATTGTTATGACCTTGTTGATTCCTATAATGGGGTTTATTATCTGGGTGTATCAAAAATTTTCCAGAAAAGCTTTTAGACAAGTTCGTTCTTCTGTAGCAGCATCTAATTCGAGCATCAAAGAATTGTTGAATTACATATTAATTGTAAAAACTTATTTAGGTGAAAGAAGTATTGAACAACGGTACGATTCTGTTAATCGTGAGTTTTTAAAAGCCGGTATATTTGAGGTTACAACATTTTCTATTTTTAGACCTCTCGTAGATGGTTTGTTCTTTGTGGCACTTATTGTTATTTTTACAATGACAAATCTATTAGAATCCGTAGCAGATGCAGGCACGGTATTTGCGTTTATACAATATATGGATCGATTCTTTCAACCTATGAAAGAAATTGCTGATAAATATAATTCCTTGCAAAGTGCATTGGCCGGTGCAGAACGATTGATTCCTATTTTGGATGAACCAAAGCGAGAGTTGATAACAACTGTTCCCAATGAATTTAAAACGATTGATACCATTGAGTTAAAAGATGTGTATTACTCCTATGATAACAGTGATGTATATGCTTTGAATGACATTTCTTTTACAGTAAAAAAAGGGGAGTATCTTGGTGTTGTAGGACTATCTGGTAGTGGAAAATCAACATTACTTTCATTATTGATGGGCATATTGCGACCTACAAAAGGCAACATTTATATTAATGGTCATGATATTAGCCAATATGATTCTTCAATGATTAGAAATATTATGGGCTATGTATTTCAAAATGCATACTTATTTAAAGGTACGATTCAAGATAATCTTAATTTATATGATTCCTCTATCTCTATGGACACTATTATAGACGCTACTAAAAAGGTCAAATTACACGATATGATTGAATCTTTGCCAGATAGATATCAAACATCAGTAGGATATTTGGGATCGCTATTATCAGATGGCCAAAAGCAATTATTAGCCTTTGCAAGAACGTTGATTTTAAATAGACCGATTTTATTGCTTGATGAAGCAACGGCGAATATCGATAGTCATACGGAATCACAAATTCAAGAAAGTATTGAAACTATACGTGGTGAAAAAACAATTATAAATGTAGCGCATCGTTTATCAACTGTACAAAAAGCAGATAGAATTCTAGTTCTTTCTTATGGTAAGATTGTGGAAGATGGAACATTTGATAAGCTTATGCAACATAAGGGGGATTTTTACGAGTTATGGAATCACCAAAAATAGATTATATTCAATCGAAAGACAATAAGACTATAAAACATATTATCAGTTTACAACAGCGAAAATATCGGCAAAAATTTGGTGAATATACGGTGGAAGGAATTCGTGCTGTAACGGATATAGGAAAAAAACATTTTTTGCGCTCTATTTTAATTAGAGAATCAAAGCGAAGTGAATTGGAACCACTAGTGCAAAAAGGTTTTACTGTTTCTTCCGTCTATGTAGTACAAGATACAATATTTGATAAAATTGAGCACTCTGTAAATGGACAGGGTATACTAGGTATAGCGAAAAAATGTGTTAATGATTTTCATTCATTGATAGTAGAGGATGGATTATATGTCGCACTAGATGGTGTACAGGATCCGGGAAACTTAGGTACCATAATTCGTACAGCGGTGGCTGCTGGTGCAAAAGGTATATTCTTGTTAAAAGGAACCGTAGATCCTTATAACGAAAAATGCATACGTAGTACGATGAGTGCGCTTTGTAATATTCCGATTTTTGAAGATGTAACATTATCTGAATTTTATGATTTCATAAAGGATAATACGATAAAAACCTATGTTACCTCACTAGAAAATGCAAAACCTTATCATACCATTTCATATCCTAAACGAACCATGATTATACTCGGTAATGAAGGAAATGGAGTGTCTAGAGAAATTATTGAAATGTGTGATCAGGCTATTACAATTCCCATGTATGGTGATATAGAATCTTTAAACGTATCAATTGCGGCCGCCCTATGTATGTATAAAGTAAGAGAACAAATTTAATATATATTATAACGATATCCTGTCATCAATCATTTTTGATGACAGGGTATCTAATTTTCTATAATAGTATAAAATATGATTATCTATGATAGAAGGGTATATAAATTATGTGAAAACGATATAAAAAGTCCGTTTCCAGTATACAAGTATTGCTATTTTGTATTGATTTTATATACCTGTATTTGTTAAAATAACATATATCTTTTCTGGGTGAACATTATTTTCCCGTTTTTACGAATAAAGAGGCACGCATATGTCAAAATTAATTATAAATGCTGACGATTTTGGTCTTCATTCAGCTATAAATGAAGGTATTATCGTAGGGCATACTAAAGGTGCTATTACAAGCACATCTATATTGGCAAGTGGTGCTGCTTTTAATGAAGCAGTAGATATGGCAAAGGAATATCCAAAGTTGGGTATAGGTATTCACATAGCTTTGGTGGGAGGAATCGCCCCTGTAAGTGATCCTAGTGAAATTCCTAGTCTTGTAACAAACGAAGGTGTTTTTGTTGATAATTATATAGAGTTTATGAAGCGCATATATAGTGGCTCTATTAATTATGATGAAGTGAGAACAGAGATTATAAAGCAAGTTTCTAAAATTATGGAATCTGGTGTAAACGTAACTCATATTGATGGACACCAACACATGCATGTATTACCTAGTATTCTACCTATAGTTTTAGAACAAGCTATGCGATATAAAATTAAAGCTATACGTGTGCCAAATGAAAAAATAACATTTTTAAATGGGGTGCATAATCCTGTTCGTATTATGGGGAAATGTGGTTTGAGCACCGTGGCTGCTCAAGCATTGCCTAGCATTCGCGACAAGGGGATTTACTTTACACAATACTTCTGGGGTATGATTAATGGTGGTGCTTTAGGAGAAACAGAATTATTATCAATTTTAAAACAAGTTAGCTCTTTATCTGGTGTCCATGAAATTATGACGCATCCAGGCATTAGTAATGAAGTTCTAAGAAAACAATATAATTGGGGCTATCACTGGCAAGATGAATTATCTGCTATGACATCCGATAATGTACGTAGATATATTTCACAACATAATATAGAACTCATTAACTATGGGGATTTATTATGAGTAAGATGATGAGACGCGGCATATTCATGTTTGTCTTACTTTTTGCCGTATCTTTAGGAATCATTTATTATACTATCGATTTAGAAGCACTTAAAACAATAACAACTTTTAATGGTGAATCTTTGTTGCTTGCCATTATTGTACTTGCTTTAGGGATGTATTTTGATGGATTAAGATTACAGCGCCTTGTAAAAATTGGCGGTTATCATTTATCAATAAAAGCTGTACTTCGGGTTATATTTAGCAACTATTTTATGGCTATGCTCACACCGGGTGCCAGTGGTGGAGCTGTGGCTCAAGTACTCCTATTAAGAAGCTATGATGTCCCGATAAGTAAGGGAACTCCAATCGTATTGATACGTACTGTTTTTTCAATCATGTTTTTAGTCGTCATGTTACCGATTGTGTTTTTATATGACTCCATAGAAATACCATATATTTCAAGAGATATGTTATTACTATTTTCCTTCTTAGCCGTCATGGCCACCTTATTAGGAACATATCTTTTACAAACGGTATATATGAGGAAATTCGTATATAATCTAGCACAACGTTTTAAGGCACATAAGACCAAAGATTGGTTAGCGAAATTAGAAACACTAAATCAAGGGCTTGCATTATTGTATAAAAAACCTACTCAATCCTTTATTGTATTTATCGAATCAGGATTAAGTTTATTATGCTTATACTGTATAGCACCGGCATTGATGTTTGCTTTTACTAATGATGTAGCAATTATTACGATATTAGATAGAATGATATTGTTGAATTTAATACTTTATTTTGCACCCACTCCAGGGGGAACAGGTATTGCTGAAGGGTTATTCATTTTACTTTTTGCACCATTCGTACCAAGTGGCACTGTAGGTATTATAGCTGTGTCGTGGCGTCTGATGGCAGAATATGTGCCATTTTTTATAGGTATGTATGCAGTATTAACTTTATATGGACGTCAGTTTGTTGCTCAGGAAACATCTAATTAATGTAAGGAGAATTAGTATGACAAAATCGAAAAAGGACAAATTTTATTTAGTTCAAGAAGATATTTTACCAGAAGCGATTAAGAAAACGATTAAAGTAAAAGAGATTTTGAAACTAGGTGAAGTAAAAACCATAAATGAAGCTGTTGAGAAAATGGATTTAAGTCGATCTGCTTATTATAAATATAAAGATTATGTATTTCCATTTTTTGAGATTGCTCAAGGAAAAATTGTTAGCATTACCGTTTCAATGTCCAATGAATCAGGTATGTTATCAAGTGTTTTAAAAGCAATAGCCGATAAAAATGGAAGTATCTTGACCATAAATCAAGATATTCCATTACAGGGTATTGCTAATAGTAGTATTTCTTTCGAAACCAAAAACTTGCAAGGTTCCTTAGAGGAATTATTACATGATATTCGCAATATGAAAGGAATTATTAAAGTAGAAATTTTAGGTCAAGCATAATATAAATGCTATATTGACCAGTCAGAAGAGAGTAGGACCATTATGAAGACCGTTAAAATAGCCTTATTAGGATTTGGTACTGTTTCCCAAGGAACATTTAATTTATTACAAGATAATGTCGATTTGATTACCAACAGAAGCGGTGTAACTATCGAGATTTCAAAAATATTTGTTCGCAATCCAGACAAATACATAAATATTACACTACCAAGCACTGCACAATACGTGACTAACATTGATGATGTGCTTAATGATGAATCGATTGCTATTGTCGTTGAATTAATGGGGGGCACAACATTTGCGAAAGATTGTGTTGAAGCAGCTTTAAAACATGGAAAAAGTGTTGTTACAGCCAATAAGGATTTATTAGCAGAAGCAGGCCCATATTTATTTGGCTTAGCGTATAAAAACCACGTAGATTTACGTTTTGAAGCATCTGTATTAGGTGGTATTCCAATTATTAGAACATTATACGATTCCCTTGGCGGTAATCGAATTACTGAACTTGTTGGTATCATGAATGGTACAACAAATTTTATTTTATCTAAAATGACAGATGAAGGATTAAGCTACGGGGATGTATTAAAAGAGGCTCAAGATTTAGGCTATGCAGAAGCTGATCCAACTGCCGATGTAGAAGGATTAGATGCAGCTCGTAAACTTGCTATTTTGGCATCTATTAGCTTTAACCGTCGTATATTCTTTGAGGATGTAACTGTAGAAGGTATTACTAAAATTGATACAGAAGATATTTCCTTTGGTAAGGAATTCGGATACAATATTAAACTTATTGGCATTGCAAAAGAATCGTCAAAGGGTTTATCTCTCAATGTATACCCTGCTTTCGTACCATTAACACATCCACTTGCATCTGTACGCGGTTCGTACAATGCAATTTATATAAAGGGGAATGGCATTGATGATGCCATGTTCTATGGACGTGGCGCCGGCAGTTTACCAACAGGCAGCTCCGTTGTTAGCGATATTATGGAAGTAGCTCAAAATGTAGCTTTTGAATCTACAGGACGTTTTAAACCATTCTACTTTGATCAAAAGAATATTTATTCTCCAGGTAAAATACAATCTAGTTACTACATGCGATTAGCTGTTGATAATAAAACTGGCGTTCTTGCAAAAATTGCTACAAAATTAGCAGAGCAAAAAATCTCTGTTCTTTCGATTGTTCAACGAAATAAAGATCCTGAAACAGCAGTACTTGCTATTGTGACTTCTAAATGTCCACATTCCTATATTTTAAATTTAATTGATTCTTTTAACAGCTTGCGATCTGTGAAAGATGTAAGCAGTGTAATCAGAATTATGGAAGCGTAATATTATGACAACAATTCGTGTACAAGTGCCTGCTACAAGTGCCAATTGCGGACCAGGTTTTGATTGCCTTGGACTAGCATTAAATCTATATAATATTTTTGAATTTACACCTGATGCAAATGCTACATCTTTTAGCTATACATTTCATGGGTATGGCGCTGATTTATTAGAAAAAGAAGATCCTAAAAAAAATCTCATCGGTATAGCTATTGAACAAGTATTTGCTAAAGCACAAGAACCAATACAATATGGTCATATAACTTCAGAAACACTGATTCCGCCATCACGTGGCCTTGGTAGTAGTAGTACCGCTATTGTAGGTGGGCTTTTACTAGCAAATAATCTCGTAAATAAACCACTTTCAAAAGAAGAGTTACTCATCATTGCCAATCGTATGGAAGGCCATCCAGATAATGTGGCACCAGCAATTTTTGGTAATCTTTGTTGCGCTACAGGTTTGAAAGATAAAGTCTTAAATACAGTAATCCCTGTACCAGAGTCACTTCATTTTGCTGTAGTCGTACCAGAGGTATTAGTTTCTACAGAATATGCACGATCTGTATTACCAAATCATGTGCCTTTTAAAGAGGCTGTTCAAAATGTGAGTCATGCATCGTTATTTGTAACTAGTTTAATTACGAACCAATTGGATAATCTTGCGGTTGCCTTGGAGGATAATCTCCATGTACCGTATCGAAAAACGTTGATTCCACATTGTGATAAGGTATTCTCTGCCGCAAAAGCCGCTGGAGCTTATGGTGCAACTATCAGTGGATCTGGTTCTACCTTGATTGCATATACAAATAAAGCTCACGTACAAACAGTTGCTGATGCAATGGGGCAAATCTTTGATTTCCATGGTATTGAGAACAAGGTATATGTGTTAGAGGCAGATACAGCAGGGGCCACAACTATTCAAAATGTGGTATAATAAATCTAGTTAAGGCATAGTCCGAAAACTTATGTAGGAGGACTCTATGAATAATTTTAAAACAACAATGTTACTAGCCACTTTAATAGTGATACTAGTATTATTAGGCGATGCCTTTGGCGGCGCTCGTGGAATGATGTTAATGTTCATTATATCTGCAGGTATGTCAATAGCATCGTATTGGTATAGCGATAAGATTGTGTTAGCACAATACAATGCACAACAAGTTACCGCTCAATCAAACCCAAAACTATATGGTATGGTTGAACAATTGGCTAAAAATGGTAAACTACCAATGCCAAAGGTTTATATCATCCCTACCGACGTGCCAAATGCATTTGCAACTGGTCGTAATCCAGAACATGCTGCGGTGGCTGTAACGGCCGGAATTCAACGTTTATTAACAGATGATGAATTAGCGGGCGTATTAGGTCACGAATTAACACATGTTAAAAATCGTGATACATTAATTAGTACTATTGCAGCCATTATTGGAGGCGCCATATCTACTATTGCGCACTTTGGTATGTTCTTTGGTGGTCGGTCTGATGATCGCGATGATAATGTCAATCCACTCGCGTTAATTGGTATGGTTATTTTGGCTCCTTTAGCAGCTGTTATTATTCAAATGAGTATTTCTCGTACCCGTGAATATTTAGCTGACGAGGGTGGAGCTATGTTAAGCAAGAACCCTTTAGGACTTGCATCGGCATTGGCTAAAATAGAAGAATATTCTAAATATGGAACATTACCGAATGCCAATAATGCTACAGCGCATATGTTTATAATTAACCCTATGATGGGTATTGGTGCTAGTTTGTCGAATCTTTTCAGCACACATCCTAGTACTCAGGATCGTATTGCTAGATTGAAAAAACTATCTCTAAATCCACATTATAGATTTTAATAAAAGGGAGGTATAAAGATGGAAGAAACTTTAGTTCTCATTAAACCAGATGGTGTAAAACGTCAAATCTGTGGTGAAATTCTTACACGTTATGAACGTAAAGGCTTAATCATTAAAGCTATGAAATTACTTCAAACACCAAAAGAATTAGCACAAGAACATTATGCAGAGCATAAAGATAAACCATTCTTTGGTGAATTGGTTGATTTTATTACTTCTGGACCTGTACTAGCTTTTGTACTAGCTGGTAAAAATGCCGTTACTTCTGTACGTACTATCAATGGTGCAACTAATCCTGTAGATGCCACACCTGGTAGTATTCGCGGTGACTATGCCTTAACTATGGATTCTAATGTTGTACATGCATCTGATTCAGTTGATTCAGCAGCACGTGAAATTCATTTATGGTTCCCAGAATATAAATAACATCTAATTAGGAGGTACGGCCATGGGTAGTAGTGTTTATACAAAAACAGGTGATCAAGGTACAACAGGTCTTTATACAGGTGAACGTGTAAAGAAATCTTCTCTTCGCGTTGAAGCCTATGGTACGATTGATGAGCTTCAAGCCTTCTTGGGATTAGCTCGAGCCTATGCAAAGAACGTAAGAGTACAAGCTGAGTTACTCGATATAGAACGTTCCTTATGGACGTTAATGGCTGATATTGCTAGCTTGAATCAAGCACCACAAATAACAGATCAACAAGTAAAACATTTGGAAAAGGTTATCGACCGTTTTGATGCTAAATTAGAACCTCTTGCAGAATTTATTCTACCTGGTGATAATAAATCTTCTGCCTACTTACATGTATCTAGAACAGTTGCTCGTCGTGCAGAACGTGATTTATGGCGTGTATTAGACGCTGGTGAAAGCGTACATGAATCTAATTTGCGATACTTAAATCGACTATCTGATTTATGCTTCATATTGAGTCGTGTAGAAGAAGAAATTGGAGAGGAATAAATAAAAAAAGCTATGTCTTCACATAGCTTTTTTCTTTATTAAGATTGTGTAATTTCTTGATTTAATACATCGTGTGGACTTGGATAGAAAAAGAAGATATGAGGAATTTGATATCTAAATTTTTCACGCAATAAATCTGCTAATGTAGTCTCGAAATTTATAATTTTAGATGCATCAAAAGAAAAATCCTCTACTAATACAAACAGTTGTGGTTCTACAATAGGTGCATTAGGAGGCAATTCAGAAGGATCTAAAGGTACATTAACTACCACACGACATGTACCAATATATCCACTTTGACCATCTTCAATAGCTACACGATATGTGTTTTCCCAAAGAGTAGACATCATTTTTAATTTCATATTCATAATTTCCATAGTGTATCTCCTTTTGTTATACTAATAATGATACAGAAATTATATATACTTGTATAGGTGCTTTATGAAATCTACAATTATTCTATGCTCCGGAGGAGCTCGTAGTGGAAAAAGTGAATTTGCAGAACAATTAGCCTTATCCTTAAAAGGACGAAAGGCATATGTTGCTACAGGGCAAGCTTTTGATGACGAAATGAAAGATCGTATTAAAAAGCATCAATTGCGCCGTGGTAAAGAGTGGATTACCTTCGAAATTCCACTACACTTACACAAAAATTGGGAAGAAATTAAGAATGTAAGTGATGTCATCTTGATTGATTGTCTTACAATGTTTACATCAAATCACGTTTTCGCTCATGGGGATATCAATACGCAGGAAGATGCTAATCGTATTGAATCTATTATCTTAAAAGAGCTGCGACTATTATTACAGGAAATTAATAACAGTAACGATAAAACTGTTATATTTGTGACCAATGAAATTGGATTAGGTATTGTACCGGAAAATAAATTGGCAAGATATTTCCGCGATATAACTGGTCGTGTAAATCGAGAAGTTGCTAGTACTGCCAATAAAATGTATTTAACAATTAGTGGAATAACCATAGAATTAAAATCTCAGGAGGTTCATATAAATGGCTAAAAAAATCATGTTCCAAGGAACGAGCTCTAATGTAGGCAAAAGTATTTTATGTACTGCATTATGCCGTATTCTTTATCGGATGGGCTATAAAACTGTGCCATTTAAAGCGCAAAATATGGCTTTAAACTCCTATGTAACCAAATGGGGTGATGAAATAGGACGTGCACAAGTTGCCCAAGCTGAAGCAGCTGGTATTGATCCTATTGTACAAATGAACCCTGTATTGCTTAAACCTACAGGAAATCAGTCATCTCAAGTCGTATTAATGGGCAAACCAGTTGGTGTCTATAGTGCTAAAGAATATCATACTCATTACTCCTTAACAGCTCTTGATAAGGTCAAAGAATCCATTGCCTTTCTCGATGAAAATTTTGAAATGATTGTTATCGAAGGGGCTGGTAGTCCTGCTGAGGTTAATTTAAAAGCTAATGATATCGTAAATATGCGTATTGCTAAAATGACACAAGCTCCTGTATTTCTCATTGCGGATATAGATAGAGGTGGTGCTATTGCTTCTATTGTGGGCACATTAGAATTACTCGAACCAGAAGAACGCGATTTAATAAAGGGGATTATAATTAATAAATTTCGTGGCGATATTAAATTATTAGAACCAGCATTGACTTTCATCGAAGAAAAAACAGATAAAAAAGTGGTTGGTGTTATTCCTGCCATTGAAAATCTTGATATTGACGAGGAAGATTCTGTAGCTTTGGAAAATAAAAAGAATGTAGGTTCTAAAGATATTCAAATTGCTGTTATCCAAACTCCTAAAATCTCTAATTTTACAGACTTTGATGCATTGAACTATGAACCAGATGTATCCGTTCGTTTTGTCGGTCCTGGAGATATTATTGGCACACCTGATTTGATTATTTTGCCAGGTTCTAAAAATACATTGGCTGACTTAACATATTTAAAAAACTCTGGTTTAGCCGATGAGATTAAAGAGCTCGCGGAAAAAGGAACTCCTGTAATCGGTATTTGCGGTGGTAACCAAATGCTTGGTACTGCTATATATGATCCGCATCATATGGAAGGTGATATCGAGGAGAGTGAAGGCCTCGGCTTAGTTAACTCTACTACAACCATGAAGAATCAAAAAACGACACATCAAGTAACATTTGATGTGGAAAATTTACATTTCCTTAACGGTACATTTTCTGGTAGTGAACTCGTAGGGTATGAAATACATATGGGAGACACTAAACCAAATGATGATACTGTAAAACGTTGTTTCACGATTACTAAACGTAGTGAAACTCCTATAACGGTCGTAGATGGGTTTATCGATGGCCGTCATCAAGTTATGGGTACCTACATTCATGGTGTCTTTGATAATGATGAATTCCGTCGTTTTATTATAAATCAATTACGTTTACGTAAAGGATTAGAAGAAACACCTGTTGTGTTCCATTATTTCGAACATAAAAACAAGGCGTATAATCGTTTAGCAGATATCGTGGAAGAACATTTAGATATGGATTACATTATGACTCTATTAAAGGATAATGGGTGATATGAATGGATTTAAATCTACTCTTAGATTGGTTTAAACATTATAACTATGTATGTATTTCAATTTTTGCGTTTATAATTGATATGATTATCGGTGATCCCAATAGTAAATTTCATCCTGTTGCTTTAATTGGTCGTGTCATATCATTTTATGAGGCTGTATTTTATAAAGATACAGATAATGATACAAAAAAACTTTGGTATGGTGGTATTACGGTTGGCTTTATATTGTTAACCGTTTACATCATAGCCTCATTACTTCTTTGGATTGGTAGTCTTATCAATGAATGGGTAGAATATGCCATTCAAGTACTGATTGTGTATATCACAATTTCACCTCGGTCATTAGGCGCGGCTGGATTTGAAATTAATAGATTACTAAAACAAGGTCGTATCGATGATGCAAGACACCGCGTTTCATGGATTGTAGGCCGCGATACAGATGATCTTGATGAAAGTGAAATTACTCGGGCCACAGTAGAAACAATAGCTGAAAATACTATTGATGGCATTGTTTCACCGCTATTTTTCTTTATATTAGGTGGCCCAATAGGGGCTATATTTTATCGTACAGCTAATACTATGGACTCCATGTTGGGATATAAAAATCAGAAATATATGTTCTTTGGGCGTGTAGCTGCGCGTTTAGACGATATATTAAATTGGATTCCAGCACGACTAACATTTCTATTATTAGTTATTTCCGCCTTTATATTACGATTTGATGGTAAATCTGCATTTCGTATTGGCCTTCGCGATGCCTATAAACATCCTAGCCCTAATGGTGGCTATGCAGAAGCACCTGTGGCGGGTGCATTGCACATTCGCCTAGGCGGTTATAACCAATACTTTAAAAAGATGACATTTCGTGAATATATGGGTGATGCATTAGAAACACTAAATCGACTACATATTACTCGATGTGTATATATGATGTATTTGTCAACAGTACTTATGATAATCATCACCACCATAGTCGCTTATCAATTTATGGAGTAATACATAGATGACACCTTTCTTTATAGCCTTACAATTTCTAACTAGACTCAAAATCGTAAATCAAACAGAATGGTCCATGGAGGATTTTGGTAAGTCTGTTGCTACATTTCCTTTTGTAGGATTGATCATCGGTATATTTTTAACCCTAATCTATTTTATATTCTCTCAATTTTTATCACCGATGCCATTAATGCTTATTATCGTTATCAGTGAATTTTTGTTCACCGGTGGCTTACATGCTGATGGACTGATGGATACAAGTGATGGACTTTTTTCTGGCCGTGAAAGAGAGAAAAAACTAGAAATAATGAAGGATAGCCGTGTAGGTTCCTTTGGGGTTGTAGCTTTTGTATTTATCATATTGTTAAAATGGCAACTGTTAACTGCAATTCCTACACCTGAATTTATACCTATTATACTTGTAATGATGCCTCTCATGAGTAGATACACATTGATTTTAAGTATTCGGTCCTATCCATATGCTCGAAAATCGGGCATGGGGCAGGCCTTCGCCGTATATGCACCAAAACATGTCATTACATGTAGCACGATTTCTACTTTCTGTATGCCTATTATTATTTGTTTACTTTTATCATTACTATATGCAATCGCTTTAGGTATAACAAGTATACTTTCGATTCCATTTATACCATATAGTATAGCTCTCTTTGGTGTAGCATATGCTTTGGTTGGTTTAATGGAAATTAATATTTTCTCAATGATCGTGAGCTATATCATTAATCGTATTATCAATCACTATATTGTTAAACAACTTGGTGGAACTACTGGTGATACATATGGCTTCGTTGTTGAAGTAACAGAGGTCTTGTTGTTATTAGTATATATAATTACGTTGGCATTATTATCTTCTGTTATGAAAGCTCCTATTCTTTAATCATTTAATTATACATAGATTTTTTTATTGTATAAGGAGGATTTAGTGACTTATTATGTTCGTGCTCCAGGCACTTGTGGGGAATTTATCCAAGGAGCCATTGATGGACAATCATTTCTTGTGACATGTCCAATCAACCGCTATTCCTATGCACTGAGCCAGGTAACACATCCATTGCCACACTATTATTGCTCCTTACAACCTAAGTCTAGTCAAGCTCGCAACTTAGTAAAGGATATTTTACATACTCCTAGCCGTGACAATACTGCTATCTATATAAGATCAGATATTCTTCAAGGAAAAGGAATGGCATCTAGCTCTGCGGATATAGCAGTAGCCGCAATGGCCACTGCTTTATCATGTAATAGAGCATTAACACCCAAAGAGCTAGAAACCATTTGCTTATCAGTAGAACCAACGGATGCTGCTTTTTACCCTGGTATTACACAATTTGATTATATAAATGGGGCCATCTGTAATTTTTTAGGAACGTGTCCGCCTTTAAAAATACTCATATTTGATGAAGGTGGTACTATTGATACCATCTCTTTTAATCAACAAAAAGACTTATCCCATAAAATACACGAAAAAGAACCTATCATTAGAGAATCACTAGAGCTCTTCAAAAAAGGTCTAGAAACACATGATATTACGTTGATAGGACAGGCCGCTACATTGAGTGCCTTTGCTAATCAACGTATTTTATATAAACCAAATTTATATGAATTTCATGACATTGGTAATGCTTTTCATAGCGTCGGTACAATCATTGCTCACAGTGGTACAATAATGGGACTATTATTTCCTAGTGATTATACGGCTATCGATGAATGTAAGCGATACATCGAAAAAAAATTACCTGCCTTACAATATATTGATATTGTGGAAACAACAAATGAAGGACTAACATATATAAAACGATAAAGGAGGATCTCCTATGCCAGATACACATGGCGGAAATATCTTTAAATTTTCTCATGACCACAAAATAAATCTATCTGAAGTAACTGATTTTAGTGCCAATATTAATCTATTAGGACCTAGTCCAAAAGGCTTAGAAGCACTAAACGAACGGTTGCGATATATATCTCATTATCCAGATGTTACAAATGATGATGTTATGAATACTATTGCCGATGTATATGGTATAGAAAAAGATTCTATACTTCTTGGTAACGGAGCTGCAGAGCTCATCTATGCAGTTGGACGATTATCTGGATTTACAGGGGCTTTTGTTCCTGCGCCTGGTTTCTCTGAATACCAAGCCTCTATGGATGCTGGGAACATACCGGTAAGGGAAATTTTTTATCGCCAGCGACAAAATGATGATGGCACCCCATATTTTGAAGTACCTTATTTAGCATTACAAACATTTGCTGCTGAATTAAAAGGTCAAGATGGACGCATTATCGTATTTTTAGGTAACCCTAATAATCCAGATGGAACATTGTTGGATAAACAATCAATCAAAGTATTAGCACAAATGTTAAAAGATGCTAATAGCTTACTTATTATCGATGAATCATTTATCGATTTTATTGGTGATGAATCATTACGAGACAATAGTTACTCTATGCGTGAACTCATTAATCAATATGACAATGTAATTATCGTACATTCTTTTACAAAATTTTATGCTGTACCTGGACTTCGTATTGGTGCAGTGTTTGCCAATCCTACATTAATACAAGAATTGCGTCAATATATTCCTGCATGGTCTGTAAATACATTGGCGCAAGCTTATATTGAATCTGCACTAACCGATATTAAGTATATTAACGATAGTAAGATGGTATTGGCTAATGAAGCAAAGTATATGTATGAATCATTAACTGCTATTAAAGATTTAGTAGTCTATAAGCCATCTGCAAATTATATCTTGATTGAAATTAATAATCCTGATATTTCAGTTACAGATGTACAAAGAAGATTAGAAAAACATAATCTATTAATTCGTAGCTGTGCTAATTATAAAGGGTTAGGTCCAAAATGGATGCGGATTGCTATAAAAGATCATGCACACAACGTGGAACTTATTCATTTATTAAGTACCATATTTGAGAAATAGGAACACAACATGAAAACATTATATATTATTAGACATGGCGAAACAGAATGGAATAAGATAGGTCGCTATCAAGGCATAACCGATGTTCCTTTGAATGACAATGGAATAGCACAGGCAAAAGCTTGTGCTAATGCATTGAAGGATGTACATTTTGATCGTATTTTATCAAGTGATCTATCTAGAGCACTCGTAACAGCAGAAACGATTCGTGGTAATCGAAATATCGATATTACAGTAGATTCTCGGTTGCGAGAAATCGACTTTGGTGACTGGGAAAAATTATTGTTCTCAGAAATCGAAGAAAGATGGCCAGGCCTTATTGATCAAATGTATCGACAACCTGATATTATCAAGCTACCAAATGGAGAAAGCTTTCAGGAAGTACAAAATCGTGCATGGGATGGTCTTTCAGAATTTATAAGCCAAAATGATGATGACGAAACAATTTTAATAACCTGTCATGGTGGGACGATTCGTACACTTTTATGTAAAATGCTTGATATTCCCATTAGTCACTGTTGGAATTTCAGCCAAGGTAATACAGCAATTAATCGCGTATTTTACAATGGTATGGGACCATCGGACCATAATATTGTAAACTTATTAAATGATACTGCTCACGTAGATAATTTAAGAGGGCATGTATAATTGATTCTTTCAAACACTATGAAAGAGGAATTAAGATGCGATTAGATAAACTATTAGCCAATAAAGCCTTTGGTAGTCGCAAAGAGGTTCACCAAATTATAAGGGATGGACGTGTTACTGTAAATGGTGCTGTTATCCTAAAAAAAGACCAATCCATACATATAGATGATGATATCATTGCAGTTGATGGCGTACAAATATCAACAAAACAACAGTATTATATTAAATTTCATAAACCTGCTGGATATATTACGGCTGTAGAGGATCCTACGCATCCTGTAGTGATGGATTTATTACCACCTGAGTTTAAGAAAATGGGTGTATTTCCTGTGGGACGCCTAGATAAAGATACAGAAGGTCTATTATTACTTACAAACGATGGTATTTGGGCGCATTCTATCATTAATGGGCACAAACATGTACCGAAGGTATACTATGTGGAATTTAATGGTAAACTCACAAAAGAAGGTATTGAACGCATAGAAACAGGGATAGTATTAGGGGATGGAACCCAATGTAAACCGGCTAAAATAGACGTTCTTTCTGAACAGTCTCTACATATAACCATTGAAGAAGGCAAGTACCATCAAGTTAAACGTATGATAGGGGCCGCTGGAGGCGAAGTTACTTATTTAAAGAGATTATCCATAGGTCATATTACATTAAATGGCATTGAGGCTATTAATACATATTCAGAAATTGACGACCAAGATGTGGTAGACTTTAAAAAATAGCATGAAAATCTATTCAATATAGGCATTTTATGGTATTATAAAGTGTACTTTATAGACTAGGAGCATGATTATGAACGGATTAGATCAGCTACAAAAGTATATTAAAGAACAAGAATTAACTGGTGTCGTTTTAATTGACCCTATAAATTTACATTATTTTGCTGGCTTTACAGGTACTACAGGATTTGCTATTATCACACAAGATAAAGCATTTATGATTACCGATTTTAGATATACAGAGCAAGCTACAAAACAATGTGAAGGCTATGAGGTTATTCAATATGAAACATCAGTTATGGATACTCTTGTAGATATTTTTAATGACAATCACATCCACGATGGGCTCTTTGGTATTGAAGGAAAATATATGCCTGTTGATACATATGAAACCTTATGTGATACATTAGATGAACGCTTTAATTTTACATCTATACATTTTGCAAAATTGCGTGCTATAAAACGAGAAGATGAATTAGAATTAATGCGCATTGCTGCTAAAATTGGAGACGATGCATTTGCCGCATTATTACCGCAATTAAAGGTGGGTATGACGGAGAATGAAGCGCGTATCATACTAGAAGCAGAAATGTTAAAACGAGGTTCAGAGGAACCTTCTTTTGCAACAATTGTAGCATCCGGCAATCGATCTAGTATGCCTCATGGTGTGGCTAGTGATAAGATTATAGAGACCGGTGATTTTATCACCTTTGATTTTGGCGCTGTGTATAAAGGGTATCATTCAGATATGACTCGAACAGTCGTTATGGGCCCCGCATCAGAGCAGCAAAAGAAATTGTATAGTATAGTTTTAGAAGCTCAAAAACGAGGTGTTGCAGCAGTTCATGCAGGAATTACCGGCAAAGAACTTGACGCAGTATGTCGTGACTATATACGAGAACAAGGATATACCAAGGAATTTAATCATGGTACAGGACACGGTGTAGGACTAGAAATCCACGAAGAACCAGTAGCCAATCCAAAATCCGATATGGTATTTTCCGAAAATATGATCATTACGGTAGAACCAGGTATTTATCTTTCTGGTGAAATCGGATTGAGAATAGAGGATAGTGTTATTGTTAAAGCTGATGGCTGTGAATTATTAACACATAGTCCAAAAGAGTTAATCGAAATAGGTATTTAGAAGGAGAAGAGTTAGATGATTTCCAGTAATGATTTCCGCCCAGGTGTAACCGTTGAGATCGACGGTAATGTATGGCAAGTAGTTGACTTTCAACACGTTAAACCAGGTAAAGGTGCTGCATTCGTGCGTACAAAAATGAAAAACTTGCAAACTGGTTCTGTAGTAGAACGTACTTTCAACGCTGGTGAAAAAGTGCCTAAAGCGCATGTTGATCGTCGTCGTATGCAATACCTATATGAAGCTGATGGCGCATACACATTCATGGACAACGAAACATATGATCAAGTGGAATTGAATGTTGAACAACTAGGTGATGCTAAAAACTTCCTTCTTGAAAATATGGAAGTATCCATCATGTTCTTCCAAGGTATTGTAATCGGTATTGACTTACCTGTAGCTGTAGAACTTCGCGTAGTTGAAACTGATCCTGGTATCCGTGGCGATACTGCAACAGGTGGTAATAAACCAGCTGTATTGGAAACTGGCTACACTGTAAAAGTACCTCTCTTTATCGAAGTAGATGATGTACTTCGTATTGATACTCGTACCGGTCAATATATCGAACGTGCCTAAAACTATTTCATTGATATAGTGGGCCAGATCTTTTAAATGTAATATAGTCCCCCATATATCTTTGTTAAGCTGAGCACTTGTCGTCTATGTCATTATATAGGGACAGGTGCTCTTTTTTGAAAGAGGCCTATATGACTAAGAAAAATACTGAGTTAGAAACTGGTAAAATTAAAATCGCTGACAATGTATATGCTACTATTGTTAGTATGACCGCATTAGATACTAAAGGAATCCATCATATGAGTTCTACCTTTAATGATGGGGTTAACACCTTTTTTGGACGTAAAAATGCTCATGAAGGTGTAAAGATTTCCTTTAACGATGACGGAGCTATTTCAGTTACATTATATGTGAGTATCTCCTATGGATATCGCATACCTGATATTGCACTGCGCTTACAAGAGCGGATTAAAACTGCACTCGTCAATTACACAGAAATAGAAGTTGAAACAATTGACATCGTAGTCCAAGATATTATTTTTGATGATTTTACACCTGAACCAATTCAGCGTAATGAATAATAGGAGGGCCTATGAGTCAAGACGATAAATTAAACTATGGCTTAGATACAGCAACAGTAGATATTGCAGATTCCGTCATCATTGATGTTGCTATTAAGCCCTTAAGTACAATTCCTGGGATTCATTCTTTAAGTCCACGCTTATATGATGAAATTGTTGATGGTATAACGAACGCTTTTGGACAAAAAAATTTACCAGGCATTAATGTAAAGCATAGAAAAGGCTTTATCGAAATTAATGTGTATATCCGTTGTCTATACGGATACAATGTAATAGATATAGCAAAACAATTGCAGTCTGAAATTAAACAAACACTAAAGAATACGCTTGACCTTGATCACGTAAAGGTTGATGTACATATTGAAGGAATTATCAAAGAATAAGGAGACAATATGTCTAAAAAGAGAAATAGACGTGAAGCACGTCAATATGCATTCCAAGTTCTATACGCTAATGAATTTCATACCTCTAATGATGATGTGATTTTCCCAGATGGAGAAATCTCGTTGTCTATGGATATTGCTTATGCAAACCAAATAATAGATGGTGTATTATCTCATCTTGTAGAAATCGACACAATAGTTGAACCATATTGTACAAAACGAAAATTTGAACTTATGGATAAGGTAGATCGCGCCATTTTACGTCTTGCGATTTGGGAGCTCAGCTACAATAGTGAAGATGTATCTCCATCTATTGTTATCAATGAGGCTGTACAATTAGCAAAATCCTTTGGTTCTGATGCATCCTATAAATTAATCAATGCGATTCTAGATGCTTACAATAAGAGTAAATAATGAAACGATATTTTCTAGGAATTGACACAAGCTGTTATACGACGAGCTGTGCCATTATTGATAATGAACTAAATATAGTAGGGGAAGCTCGAAAAATATTAGATGTAAAGCCAGGAATGAAGGGACTTCAACAATCTAACATGGTGTTTCAACATACAAAGGTATTGCCTCGTCTTATAGAAGAATTACCTCAAGTTCCATTATCGGGTATTGGTGTTAGTGCTTTTCCTAGACGCTCTGATGATTCTTATATGCCAGCCTTTCTTGTTGGTCATGGTTTTACTAGAGCACTAAGTCATATGATGCAAGTACCAATGTATGAATTTGCTCATCAAGAAAATCATATTTTAGCAGCCCTAAGGGAAATTGGAGATGTCCCTACGTTTCCATTCTATAGCTTACATCTTTCTGGTGGTACTACAGAACTTGTTTTAACAGAATATAAAGGTAAGGGGATTTTTGAAAGCTCTATTATCGGTGGTTCTAAGGATCTACAAGGCGGACAATTTGTCGATCGTGTAGGTGTTGCATTAGGTATTCAATTTCCTTGTGGCAAAGAATTAGAACGGCTTGCTTCACAAACAGATACGTATGATCCGCTACCTTCCTCTGTTAAAGAAGGATGGATTAGCTTTGCTGGGCCTTGTAGTGCTGCACTGCGTAATATCGAAAAAGGGGTGTCACCTGCATCTATGAGTAAGGCACTATTTAGTTGCATAGGAAATTCTCTGGAAAAATTATTAACCTATCATCTCAAACATACACCAGTATCAACATTAATTGCCGTTGGTGGTGTAATGAGTAATTCTATACTACGCAATCGTCTAAATGGTTTTTGTCATAAGAATAACGTAACTGTTCATTTTGCAAATCCTAAATTCTCTGTCGACAATGCTACTGGAAATGCTTATGGGGCATTTTTAGCAACACAAAAGTAGGTATATCGTGAATGTATTGAGTATTACCCAATTAAATAACTTAATAAAACGAACAATAGATAGAGAGTATCTACTAAAAAATGTCTATGTTAGTGGTACGATAACAAATGCTAAGCGTCATAGTAGTGGTCATGTGTATTTTTCCTTAAAAGATGAGGAATCATCTATAGATGTAACGATGTGGTCTAGTACGGTTCAAAGTAAAGGACTCGCTAATGCATTCCAAAATGGATTATTAGTAACAATCAAGGCATCCGTTAATTTCTATAACAAAATGGGCCGTTTAAATCTTATCGCTTCGGATATGCAGGTTGGTTCTAAAAGCCCATTACAGCTTGAATTCGATGCTCTGCAAAGAGAATTATCCGCATTGGGCTATTTTGATGATGCTCATAAACAACCAATACCAGTTTTATCAAGTTGTATCGGTATTGTTACATCTTCTACAGGTGCTGTTTTACACGATATATTACATATTAGTGAACATAGAAATCCGCTTATGCAATTTAAATTATTCTCTGTACCAGTTCAGGGAACAACAGCGGGTCCAATCATAGCTAAAGGAATTGAAGCTGCAGATAAAGATCCAGATATTGATGTCATTATCGTCGGTCGCGGCGGCGGTTCAATGGAGGATTTATGGTGCTTTAATGATAGAGTTGTTATCGAAGCTATTTACAATGCATCTACACCTATTATTTCTGCAGTAGGTCATGAAACAGATTATACATTAGCTGATTACGCTGCTGATATGCGTGGTGCTACACCTAGTCATGCCGCAGAAATTGCAGTGCTTCCGTTGACTACACTACAACAGCATTTACAACAAAAACTTGATTATTTACAGTATGTAATGGATCAAACATTACAGCAAAAACGTATTGAATTAAGTACAATTTTTAATCGTCGCCTCGGGTTTCCTGCATTACAATTACTGCATAAACAAAATTCCCTCTTACAATCCTATAAGGAGAAATTACAAACTTTAGCGTCACAACGATGGCAACAGGAAAAGCATAAACTTTCACTTATAACACAGGAATTATCACTACAAAATCCAATCCATTTAATGGTGAAAGGCTATTCCAAAATAGAAAAAGAGGGACATACTATAAGTTCAATTCAAAATATGGCCAAAGGAGATGTATTTAAAATTACATTGCGTGATGGTTCTATTAAAGCAGTTGTAGAGGAGGTATTACAGGATGGCAACATCACTGAAAAGTTATGAAAAAAAATATAAAGCTCTTGAAGATATCGTTCGTCAACTCGACGATGGTGAATTATCTATGTCAGAGCTGTTAAATCAATATAAAAAAGGCTTAACCTTAGTAAAGGAATGTGCAGATATGCTGGATTCTGTGGAAGGTGAAATTCAACAGATTATCGAAGAGGTACGCATCGGAGAGTAATAAGCTATGTTAAAGACATATTTAGAAACTAGCAAACAATCGATTGAACACTGGTTAAGTACCGTATTAAATTCCCCTATACCAGAATATAAACGTTTATATGAATCTATGAACTATAGTTTATTACAAGGGGGAAAGCGAATTCGTCCTATCTTAACCAAGGCTGTTTTAGATGCAATGAAGGTTGATGCATCATTATATAAGGAGTTCCTATGTGCATTGGAATGTATTCATACATACTCACTGATTCATGATGATTTACCAGCTATGGATAATGATGATTATCGCCGAGGTAATTTAACCAACCATAAGGTATATGGAGACGGTATGGCCATTCTTGCAGGTGATGGTTTATTGACCTATGCATTTCAGCTTTGTAGTGAAAATACAACCGCATCAGCTGAGCAAAAAATCAAGGCTATCCAATGTTTAGCGACCGCAGCTGGTCCTGAAGGCATGGTTGGCGGACAAGCTTTTGATTTACTATCTGAAGGAAAACATATCCCTCTAGAGGAATTAAAAGTTTTACATAGTGGAAAAACAGGTGCCTTATTTAATGCGGCCATTGAGTTAGGGCTCATCTTATCTAATGCTGACCAAGCAAAATATGCGGCCTATATGACATATGCCAATTGTCTTGGTTTGCTATTCCAGATTACAGATGATATTCTTGATGTAACTGGAACCATTGAAGAGTTAGGCAAAACACCTGGTAGTGATATACGACAAGATAAATCTACTTATGTTTCATTATTAGGGCTTGATGAGGCACGTAATGAAGCACATGTAGTCGCACAAAAGGCACATGCTGCTTTAGCAACAATAGAAGATGATACACACATACTAAGTGCTATTATTGATTATTTAATGGATCGTACACATTAAACATTAGAGGGTAAAGTTATATGTACCATATTTTAGAGGAAATTTGTCATAATTATATAGCGCAAGCCGCATTTTGGGGCTGGTTTTCAGCACAAGCCATTAAATTCTTATGGCAACTTGTCCGTTATCGTACATTGCGTTTTGAACGTTTAGTAGGTTCCGGAGGATTTCCTAGTTCACATACATCCTTTGTAATTTCTACTACTGCCGCTTTGTACTTTAAAAATAATGGTATTACTGATATATTTGTGGTAGCATTAGTATTTTCTATTGTGGTCATGTATGATGCGTCTGGGGTACGTCGTCAAGCTGGTCGACAAGCACAAATATTAAACCAAATTGTGGAGTATTTTAGTAAACGAAATATTCCTGTTATTTTAAAAGACCGAGAAATTGCATTAAAAGAATTACTAGGTCATACGCCAGTTGAAGTATTTGGTGGTTTAGTATTAGGTATTCTAATAGCTTATATTCAATATTTCTATGTGTATAATGGTGTCATATGAGTAATAAAGAACGTTTAGATATTCTCCTTGTTAACCGAGGTTTATTTGAAAGTCGCGAAAAAGCAAAAGCCGCTATTATGGCAGGTCAAATCTTTATGGATACAACACGAATCGATAAGGCTGGTACAAAGGTTCCTGTAGATGCAAATCTCACAGTGAAAGGTAATACCTTACCATATGTAAGTCGTGGAGGCTTAAAATTAGAAAAAGCTATTCAAATATATCCCATTGATTTAACCGATGCAGTCATGATTGATATTGGAGCTAGCACGGGTGGATTTACAGATTGTGCATTGCAAAATGGTGCATCCAAGGTATTTGCAATAGATGTAGGATATAACCAACTAGCTTGGAAACTTCGTCAAGATGAACGCGTAATCAATATGGAGAAGCAAAATATACGTACGGTTACTGCAGAACAATTGGGTGAACTTGTAGATTTCATATCTATTGATGTAGCTTTTATATCTCTCGATAAGGTATTACCTGTAGCTACTACACTATTAAAAAATACAGGTTCATTAGTAGCTCTCATCAAGCCTCAGTTTGAAGCCGGTAAAGAAAAGGTCGGAAAGGGAGGTATTGTTCGAGAGCGAGCAGTACATGAAGAGGTACTTTCACGTATATTACAGGTTGCTTATGATTGCAAATTATATTTACACGGATTAACCTTCTCACCAATTAAAGGGACGGAAGGCAATATTGAGTTTTTAGGATATTTTACTAAATCTGAAGAAGGTGCATTATCTATAACTGATGAATTAATTACAGCAGTTGTAGATGAGGCTCACACGCTATAGGAGATAGATATATGCGTATTGGTTTTTTCCCTAATATGGGTAAAAGTACAATCATGGCCGTTCTTAAAATGGCAGCTCATATCTGTAGAGAAGAGCAAATAGAAGTATATTTACCAGATGATCTTGAAAGACCTGATACTTACAAGGTATTACAAATTCCAAAGGAAAATGTACTTCCTAGACCAGAGATTTTTAAACATATTGATGTAGCATTTAGTTTTGGTGGCGATGGCACCATCATCCATTTAGCACGTCAAATTTTCTCTTATAATATACCTGTATGTGGTATTAACTTAGGAGAACTTGGTTTCTTAAATCAAATTGAAGTCCATCAATTACAAAGTCATATTAAACGCATTGCTCAAGGTGACTATACAATTGAAAAACGAGGCCATCTTCATGCCTATATAGATAGGGAAGATGGAACGAGAGAAGACTTAGTCCCAATTATTAATGAAGTCGTTATTACACGTTCTGAGCCTGCTAAAATGGCGCGTATCAATTTAGCTGTAAATGGACAACATACTCAGATGTATCCTTCTGATGGACTGATTATTTCATCAGCTACAGGGTCTACAGGATATAATTTATCCGCTGGTGGTCCTATTATGAAGCCAGATAATCGATCTATTATTATAACCCCAGTTGCGCCACATTTAATTCAAGGCATCTCTATGGTCTTAGAAGAACATGATACCATTCAAATTACAATGCCTGATCGAGAACCTCAACTGCATATATGCATAGATGGTACATTTGACTATTTATTTACCAATAAAGAAGCTTTACATATTTCATCAAATCCTGTGTACTGTTTATTCGTTCGATTTAAAGATCAATGTTTCTTTGGCACATTATTTAAAAAATTAGCATCTCGTAGGGACGAGTTATTATAAGGAGTGAGAACGCATATGATTAATATCAACAATGCAGTTCAATTTCAACATCTTATTTGGGATCGTATTATGAAATCTGCCTCTGTTGTAGTGGATGCAACATGTGGCAATGGCCACGATTTACTGTATTTAGCAGAACGAGCTCAATCTGAGTGTCATTTATATGGCATAGACATTCAAGAACAGGCTATCAGTGCTAGCAGGGAATTACTAGCATCCAAGAAATTGCAGTCAAATGTAACAATTACATTTTTACACAATTCTCACGACATTGCTCTTCATCAAGAAATCAAAGAAAATACCATTGATTTAATTATATTTAATTTAGGTTATTTACCTGGTGGAGATCATAGCATCATAACACGCCCTCATAATACAATTGAGGCCCTAAACAATGCATTCCCTAAACTCGCTAAAGATGGAATCATAACTATCGTTGCATATCCTGGCACACCTGAGGGGATGGAAGAGAAGGAAGCGTTACATGAATATATCGCACAGTTAGATCAGATAAAGTATAATGTATGCCATTGGCATCCTATAAATCAAGCTAACAATCCACCTGAATTGTATTTAATTCAAAAACGCTAATTCCTATAACAACTATCTTATAGTAAAATAATCTATACTTTTACTATACTAAAAATGCATAATACGAAATAAAAGGCCCATTAATGGGTCTTTTATTTATGCAACATACCTGTAAAAATCGTTAATCATAAATTCTCTATAAATAGATGAACCATATATTACGTGTGTTTATAAGAGGTAAAAACTCCATAAATTAACTAATTATTAATTATTAGTACAATATGCATAACACGTATGGTATATACGGAATATACCATATATTAATTTTGAATATATGGTATAATAATGTAGGAAAGATACTATTCTCTTTTATGTGCAAGTAAAAAAAAGGGAGCAAAAAATGAAACGCTATCGCTATAACAAAATTAAGGAAATTGTCCAGTCTAAGGCGATTGAAACACAAGAGGAGTTAGCAGCGGCTTTATTACAAGAAGGCATAGAAGTAACACAGGCTACTGTCTCTCGTGACATCAAAGAATTAATGTTAATTAAAATACCAACTGGCGATGGACATTATCGATACGCATTATCTCCAGAAGAAAATGTAGTATTATCACGTAGTCGTATTAACCGTTTATTCCAAGATTCCTTGATCAAGGTTGATCATAGCTTAAATCAGGTCGTGCTACATACGATTCCTGGCTCTGCTCAATCTGTAGCATTTTCTATTGATCATGCAAAATGGTCTGAATTAATTGGTACACTCGCAGGAGATGATACAATTTTACTTATCGCGCGCTCCGAAGCTGAGGTACCTGCAATTCTTTCTAGAATTCAAGATTTAATGAAGGATTAGTAATTATATGTTGACGCAAATGTGCATTCGAAATTTTGCGTTGATTGAGCAAATGAATATTTCATTTAAAGATGGCATAACTATCTTTACCGGCGAAACTGGGGCAGGTAAATCCATATTAATGGATGCTTTCAGTATTCTATTAGGAGAACGCGCTAGCAGCGAGTTTATTCGTCATGGTAAAGATAGTTTTGTTATAGATGGCATATTCGATATTGCCAATCACCAAAGTTTATTAGATTTATTACAATCAAAAAATATATTGGTAGAAGACAATCAACTAATTTTATCTAGGTCCTTTAATACATCTGGTAAATCTATTATATTGGCTAATGATCAACCCATTCCTCTAAAGGCACTCAAAGAGATTGGTCTATTATTAGCCGATATTCATGGTCAATACAGTAATCAAAAATTATTAAATCCTGATTCACATCATGAGTATTTAGATGGTTATAACCAGGCTGGTAGTAAGGCTTATAAAGAATATAAAGCAGCCTATAAAGAATATAAAGAGGCCAAGCAAGCTCTAGATAATTTATCTGAGCACATGGCTGAACGAGCCCGTGAACTTGATATGCTTCGTTTTCAAATCGATGAAATAGAAGAGGCTGGATTACAAATAGGCGAGGATGAATCTATTGCTGAAGAATTGAAACGTTTAGATAGCTTCGATCATATTGATAAGGTACTTAGTTCATGTTATGATGCTTTTTATGGAGGCAGGCATCCATTATTAGACACAGTTAATGCTATCAAGGTAGAAGTAAATGATCTTGTAAAATATGATGATGAGGTTAAAGAAATCTCTGAACTCGTTAATTCCGCATACTTTCAATTAGAAGAAGCTGCTCAATCTCTTGATCGATACCGAGATTCTATTAGTTATGACGAAGAACGCTATGCATACTGCCAAGATAGAGACTCTGTAATCTATGGTCTTAAAAAGAAGTACGGCGAAACAGTCCAAGATATATTAAATTATGAAGAAAAAGCGCAACAACGCTTAGAGGAATTAGAATCCGAAGTTTGTGAACAAGGTATTTTAGAACAACAATTAGTGGAAAAAGAAAAGGTTGCAAAAACAGCTTTAACAACATTAATTTCTATACGTCGTGAAAATGCAGATCTAATTGCTAAACAACTACGAGCTGAAATTGTTGATTTAGGTATGGAAAAAGGGGATATTCGTTTTTTCATAGATGAAAGTAAAGAACTCTTACCATTAGGCGCTAAATCAATTGAATTATTATTTACCGCTAATAAAGGCGAACAATTGCTATCATTACATAAAGTTGCATCTGGTGGTGAATTGGCTCGCATTGCACTGGCACTAAAATCCGTTTTCCGTACAGATAATCACAAAACACTTGTATTCGATGAAATCGATGTCGGTATAAGTGGAGATATAGCATTAAAGGTAGCTGAAAAAATCTTAGCTCTTTCCAAGACAAATCAAGTATTCTGTATTACTCATTTACCACAAACAGCAAGTATTGCAAAACAGCATTATCACTTATCTAAGCAAGAACAAGAAGGCCGTACTATTTCCACATTATCTGAATTGAGCGAGGAAGAACGGCTTTCACAAATCGCATCCATGATGTCCGGCAAGGGAATGTCTCATACAGCACTTGCTGCTGCACAAGAACTTATTGACCATTTTCATTGACTAAATACGCATAATTACTTATACTTATTATATTAACTCAATAATAAGGTAGAGGCGCGGGTATAAATAGTCATCATGAGGAGCCGGCAAACAATGATTCATGATAAAAGGTGTACTTGCCGAAGTAGGATGACAGCCAAATCATCGTGCTGGTTGTCTATTTAATAGGTAGACGACTGTCACTAATATTACATTGGTGGAGTGCTATCATAATTCTTGTTTAATGAACGATGTGTCATATATCGTATATATTAAGCCAGTGGATGCCTCCACTGGCTTTTTTTGGAGGTAAATATGATTAGAGTAATGGTAAACGGTGCAGGTGGCAAAATGGGCCGCGAAGTCGTAAAAGCAGTACATGCAGATTCTGAATTGATAATGATTGGTGGCATCGATCCATCTAAAGAAGGTGAAGATGTGGGCACTGTAGCAGGAATTAAACCATTACATATCACAATGGCTGAAACTATTGACGAAGTATTGGGCGATAATAAACCTGACGTTATCGTTGATTTCACAAATCCTGCTGTTATTTTCGAAAATGCCAAAAAAATTCTTAGTGCTGGCGTGCATATTGTAATAGGCACAACAGGCCTAACTGAAGAACAACGCAACGAATTGAATGAAATCGGTTTAAAACATAATGCCAATTGTTTGGTAGCACCTAATTTCTCATTAGGCGCTGTTATGATGATGAAAGTAGCTGCTGAATTAGCGCCATATTTCCCTGATGTAGAAATTATCGAATTGCATCACAACCATAAATATGATGCTCCATCTGGTACATCTATTTTGACAGCTAAATTAATCAATGATGCAAAAGAGGCTGCAAATGTGACAGGTTCTGAAGATTTAACACGTGAAAGTTTACCAGGTGCACGTGGTGCAAAAGTCGACAATGTTACTATCCATAGCGTTCGTCTTCCTGGTTATGTAGCACATCAACAAGTATTATTTGGCGGCTATGATGAAACATTAACAATTCGTCATGATAGCTTAAGCCGTTTATCCTTCATGCCTGGTGTCGTTCTAGCATGTAAAAAAATTGCATCTAAACCAGGCTTAACATATGGCTTAGAACATTATTTATAATACTGAACAACAATTGATTAATTGAGGAGATACACAATGAAAAAACCTAATCTTGCAATTCTTGGTGCTACTGGTGCAGTAGGGGCAGAATTCATTACACTTATTGAAGAGCGTAATTTTCCTTATGAAAATTTAAAACTATTGGCTTCTGCTCGTTCTGCTGGTACTGAACTTACAGTTAATGGAAAAACATATGTTGTAGAAGAAGCTAAACCAGAATCTTTTGATGGCATTGATATCGCTTTATTTGCAGGTGGCTCTATTTCTAAAACATTAGCTCCAGAAGCAGCTAAACGCGGTGCTATTGTTATTGATAACTCCAGTGCATTCCGTATGGATCCAGAGGTTCCACTCGTTGTACCTGAAGTTAACCCTGAAGATATTTTGAAACATAAGGGTATCATTGCCAATCCAAACTGCTCTACAATCATCATGAGCCTTGGTTTGAAACCATTGCACGACATTTCCCCAATCAAACGCATTGTAGTATCTACATACCAAGCCGTATCTGGTGCTGGTAAAGAAGGTATTGAAGAACTACAAAATCAAGTAAAAGAATATGCTGAAGGTAAAGAAATGACTGCAAATTTATTGCCAACAGGTTCTGCACCAAAACACTTTCCAATTGCTTTCAATTTGTTACCACAAATTGATGTATTCTTAGAAAACGATTATACTAAAGAAGAGATGAAGATGGTGAATGAAACACACAAAATTCTTCATGATGACACGATTCAAATAGTGCCAACAACTGTTCGTGTTCCAGTATATCGTTCTCATTCTGAATCTGTATTAGTAGAAACAGAAGAACCAGTATCTGTAGAAGCATTCCGCAAGGCTTGTGCTGCATTCCCAGGATTACAAGTAAAAGATAATCCAGCAGAACAAGAATACCCTATGCCACTATATACATCTAATCAAAATGACTGTGAAATCGGTCGTATCCGTAAAGATTTATACAATGATAAAGGCATGAATTTCTGGATTGTAGGTGACCAAATCCGTAAGGGTGCTGCATTAAATGCATTGCAAATTGCAGAATACTTGGTAGAAAAGGAAGCGTTTTAATATCTATCAAGGGGGAGAAATATATGAAAACCTTTGGTCGTGTATTAACGGCTATGATTACATCATTTAATGATGATGGATCAGTCAACATTAAAAATAACGTAGCTATTGCAGAGCATCTATTGAATCATGGGTCTGATGGCTTAGTTGTTTGTGGTACCACAGGTGAAAATCCTACTATGTCCCGTGAAAGCAAGATTGCTTTATTTAAAGCCGTTGCTGAATTCTGCGGAGATAAAGGTACTATTATAGCTAATGTAGGTTCCAATGATACAAAGGGTTCTGTAGACTTTGTTAAAGAAGTATCTGCGATTCCTGGTATCGATGGATTATTAGTTGTTGTACCGTATTACAATAAACCTAATCAACAAGGTCAATATTTGCATTTTAAATCTATTGCAGAGGCTACCACATTACCTATTATGGTGTACAATGTACCTGGTCGCGTAGGAACTGGAATATTTCCAGCTACATTAGCTCGCCTTCATAAGGAATATCCACATATTTGTGCCATTAAAGAGGCTAGTGGTAATTTAATGATTGCTTCTGAAATTAAGCGTTTAATGCCTGGTGATGATTTCATGGTATATAGCGGAGATGATGGTCTTACACTACCAATTCTTTCCGTTGGCGGCACCGGTGTTATTTCTGTAGTATCCCATGTGGCTGGCCAAGATATGAATGATATGATTGCGGCTTTTGAAGAAGGAAATAATAAAAAAGCAACGCAATTACATCAAAAATTAGCTGAAATTACTAAAGCTATGTTCATTACAACAAATCCAATTCCAGTTAAATATGCAACTCGTAAAATAGGCTTACCAGCAGGTATATTCAACTTACCTATGTGTGAACCTTCTCAAGAAGAAGCTGCATACATTGATAAGGCATTAGCTGAATATTTACAATAACATATTACTATACTAAAAATCAGTAGCTACAATTTGTAACTACTGGTTTTTGTTTTATAAGAAATACATTATAAACGTTATTTTATATGCCTATAAATATATTTTTTCTTATCAAGATTGTTTTATGATATAATCTCACATGGAGATAGTATTTTTAACTATACTCAAGTCTACTGTTAATTCATGATAAACAAAATGATTGTGATATTTCGAATCGACCATAAGGCGATTACATTAAAACACAAGGAGTTTAACATGGAACTAACAATGTTAAAAGGTAAAATTCACAGAGCTACTGTGACACAGGCAGAACTTGATTATGTCGGGAGCATTACAATTGATACGGACCTTTTGAATGCATCTGGAATTCGAGAATATGAACAAGTTCAAATTGTAAACATTAATAATGGAGCACGTTTTAGCACATATACGATTGCTGGCGAAGCAGGCAGTGGTGTTATATGCTTAAATGGCGCTGCAGCAAGACATGTGCAAGTACATGATAAAGTAATTATCATGTGTTATGCTCAACTAAATGAAAAAGAAGTAGAGAGCCATAAGCCTCTTGTTGTATTTGTAGATGAAAATAATAAGATAAGTCATATAAAAAACTATGAAAAACATGGTTTATTAGTTGATCAAAATTAATTGTCTTTGATCGAATTACAGTAGACTGTATAGGACTATCTTCGTATTTACAATTTATAAGTATCGGAGGCATTATTATGGAAATTATAACTACAATCGAAAATATACGCAGCATAGTAAACCATTGGAAAGATAAAGGATATTCTATTGGTTTTGTACCAACAATGGGATATTTACATGATGGTCATGCCGCATTGATAGATCAAGCTAGAAAGGATAATGATAAGGTCATTGTATCTATATTTGTTAATCCAACTCAGTTTGGTGAAAACGAAGACCTAAATTCTTATCCACGTGATATTAATAGAGATAAATCCCTTTGTGAAGCCCATAAGGCGGATATTATATTTTCTCCAACATCAGATGAAATGTATCATGATAGAAAAGCATTTGTAAATATTGTTGAGTTATCTGATACATTGTGTGGTATTAGTAGACCTATTCACTTCAAAGGTGTTTGTACAGTTGTAACAAAGCTATTTAATATTATTCAACCTACCAATGCCTACTTTGGTGAAAAAGATGCACAACAACTAGCCATTATTCGTAAAATGGTGTTTGATTTAAATTTTCCGGTCAATATAATTGGAGTGCCAATCGTTCGTGAATCGGATGGTCTAGCAAAATCTTCTCGTAATACATATTTATCTAGTGAAGAGCGAAAAGCTGCTACCATATTATATAAAGCTATTCAAGAAGGAAAAGAATGTATTAATCGTGGAGCCTCTGCTGATAGTATCATTAATGCTATGACAAATATAGTTAATACAGAGCCATTAGCAAAAATAGATTATATCTCAGTTGTTGATGCTAATACAATGCAACCAGTTCATGAGATTACATCTCCAGTATTAGTTGCAATGGCTGTATATATTGGGTCCACACGCCTTATCGATAACTTCTCTTTTGATACAAATTAGAGAGGAGAAGTTATGCACTCTTTACAAACAATAACTCATTTTATTTCCAAATACTTAATGGTCCTAATTATTGGCTTTTCATGTATGGCCTATATAGTTCCTTCATATTTTACATGGGCTATAGCTTATACATCATTTTTACTTGGCATCGCTATGTTTGGGATGGGGCTCACTATTAAGTTTGAAAATCTATGTAATATTTTTAGACATCCAAAAGATATTTGTATTGGTGTTCTTGCACAATATACAATCATGCCTGTATTGGCATGGGCCATTTGCCATGTATTCACCTTACCAGCAGATATTGCAATCGGAGTCATATTAGTGGGCTGCTGTCCTGGTGGAACAGCAAGTAATGTTATTACCTATATTGCTAAAGGTGATGTACCTCTTTCAGTAGGAATGACAATCACATCGACATTAATAGCACCTATTGTAACACCATTATTGATTTTATATATCGGTGGTGCTTGGGTAGATGTTGCATTACTCCCCATGATGATTACAATGGTGAAAGTCATTATTGTACCAATCTTATTAGGTGGTGTAATTCAATATATTTGTAAATCAAATATTAATACATTAACCAGCATAAGTCCTATATTTTCAATGATTGCTATTATCTTATTAATAGCAGCTATTATAGCAGTTAATAGAGAAAAACTATTATTCTCTGGCTTACTAACACTCGTTGTAGTTGGTATACATAATATCTTAGGATTACTATTAGGCTTAAGTGTAGGAAAAATTCTTAAATTAAGATATAATAAAACCACTGCATTAGCAATAGAAGTAGGTATGCAAAATAGTGGGTTAGCCGTAACGCTAGCAGCAACTAATTTTGCTTTAAACCCTCTCGCAACTCTAGTAGGAGCTATTTTTAGTGTATGGCATAATATATCTGGCGCAATTTTCGCTAGTATACGTAGAAATAAAATCTCAATATAACAAAGAGACGGCAACATATGTTGCCGTCTTTTTGTTATATTCTATCACGTACTAATCCAATTACAAGACCTTCAATATGACAATCATCAACAATAATAGGATCAAAATTATCATTTTCAGGCTGTAAACGAATATGACCATTTTCTTTATAAAAACGTTTTACAGTCGCTTCATCATCAATACGCGCTACCACAATATCGCCATTATTGGCTGTATTTTGATGACGTACAATTAACATATCACCTTCATACATACCAATATTCATCATCGATTCCCCTTGAACACGAAGCATAAAGCAATCCGAATCTCCTGTAAGCTGAACAGGTAAGGTCAATGTAGCCTCTAAATTTTCAACCGCTGTAATTGGTGTGCCTGCTTGTACTGTACCGATAAGAGGAACTTGTTTCAATCCCGCACCAAGGAATTCAAAATTATCTGAACTAGTAGTCTCATTGTTTTCCTTAGATATAGAAACCTTCGGTTTTCCTTCATCTAAAATCGTAATAGCACGGTTTTTATTAGGATCGCGTTTAATATACCCAAATTTTTCTAATGTATTTAAATGTGATTGAACAGTGGACGTAGAACTAAGACCTACATAAGCACAAATTTCACGAACAGTAGGGCAACGATATTCATTATGTAAAGAATCTCGAATAAACTCTAATATACGACGTTGTTTTGTATTAATATCAGTAGCTGGGCGTCTCACAGGAACCTCCATATATGTACTAAAAATTGGATATGTAAAAGTGTATACTATAATTATTTTCTTTATATTTCTATTATATAGATATTTTTACACTTTTGCAAACATTTGTTCTTAAAAAACTTGACCGAACATTCGTTTGTGTGCTATTATCTTATTGTAAACAAACAAACGTTCTGAATTTTATGTTCGATATATAAAAGAGGTAATGTATTATGAAACACATTATGATTATGCTTGCTATCTGTTTTGCAATGGTTATCGGTTATCAACAAACAACTCCTGCTATGGAATCACATAGTGTTCAAGAGATTACCGTAAAATCTGGAGATACCTTATGGGATATTGCATCACGTTCAACTGCATCTAATGTGGATGTTCGTGAGGTAGTACATACAGTAAAGGAATTAAATAATATTTCTGATTCTGGTAATTTAACACCAGGAACAAAAATAAAGGTTCCTGTATATAAAACTGATAGTCCAACAAGAGCTATGGACTATATGGCTCAAAATTAAATATATATGAAATGGCTAGTATAGATGTTCTTCAATGAGAAAATCATCTATACTAGCCATTTTCATTATATAGTATTATTTTAATCGTTTTTCAAAAATTGTTGAGATAGGATTATCGACGAATTTATTTGCCTCATTAATATAACGGCGTACCATATTTACACTGTGATGTCGCGTCTGACGCATGATATTACGTTCCTCGACGCCATAAGCGGCTGCAGTCGTAGCAAAGCCATGCCTTAAACTATGAGCACCATACATGGCAGGATTAAGACCAATAAGAGAAATATATTTTTTTACGATCTCTGCAATAGACTTATCAGAAATAGCAGTTTTTCGTAAAGACATTGATTTAGTAAAACCTCTAAAAACCGGTCCAGTTGTAATACCACTTGCAGATAACCATTTTTTCAAAGTTCGTACGGCATCTAGAGGAGAACCTAGAATACTCGGAATCGCTACAATGGCACCTTGACCTTCTTGGTCAGCCTTGGATGATGCAACAAATATCTCTAAACCTTGTGAAGAAAACTTTAAATTTTCCACTGTTAATGCTGCAATTTCACTACGGCGGAAGGCTCCCATGAATCCAATGAGTAAAATTGCTTTATCCCGTAATTTCTGTATCTTTGGAATATCACTACCATCGATACACTCTAAAATATCTTCAATATCATCCAATAAAATAGGCGTCTTACCTTGTTGAAAGGTTCCTTTTAGACGACGTATCCCTCGCAAAGCTTGTTTTACAAGAGGAGACATACATGGATTTTCTCTAGCCCCAGAAGCATTGTAGTTTTCTGATATGGCACTAATGCGACGAGCAATCGTATTAGCCTTTGCATAATCTGCCAGATCATTAATATAATTAACGATTGTCTCTGGTGTGGCGGGAAAATAAGATACCTTTTGATAATTACACCAATCAACGAAGTCATCCCAATCTGACTCATAGGCATTTACCGTATTTTCAGCCTTTGAAAGTAAAATACTTTGTTTTGCTTTCATAGATAATTTTGTACTGTTCATTAACGCATCATTATGGCGTAAATAGAAATGTTTTTTCTCTTCTTTAGACTGTGACATATTTAATCCTTTTACTAACACTATGCTATTATTGTATCACATAGAAACATGGAATTATGCTATAATTAGGTGATTTTGAACGAAATTTCTCGAATTTTATTTGAAAGATATAATGATGAACTTAAAACAATTATTATGTAGTGTATTAATCGGTTCTTGTCTATTTACTAGTGGTTGCAGCTTAATTCCTACGGATGGCACAATTACATATGGCCTGTATTATGAGGATCAGGATATCTCCGGATATTCTAGAGATGCTGTTAACACCTTAATTCATACAGAGGCTAGTAATAATAAAACAATTACTATAACAATTCCAAATCAAGGTACGCGACAAGTAAAAGTAAAAGATTTAGGAATTACGCTTGATACAGATAGTACGGAATCTAACATTTTTACCTACGGTTATGAAGATGATTTAAAAACGCTCATCTTGCATAGGATTACTGCTTTTATCTATAAAGTACATATAAATCCTGTATATAAACTTGATGAAGTAACAGCAAAAGCATATTTTACAGAATTAGCAAAGCAAATCGATGTATCAGGTCATGATGCGTTATTAACGGTTGAAAACGGTCAAGTCAAGATGACGCCTTCAAAAGAAGGAAAACGCGTTGATATTGATGAGACAATTAAACAATTAAAAGCTCAACTAGAAGAAAATAATTTTGATAATATTTCTATAGAATTTACATCTAAAGATACAGTTCGTGTTACAAACGATGACGTAAAACCATTAACTGTCATTCTAGGCAGTTATACTACAAATTTTGATGCATCTAACACCAATAGAACACATAATATTGAACTAGCATCAACCAAAATTAGCGGTACATTAGTCAAACCTGGTGAGGTCTTTTCCTTTAATGATGTTGTCGGTGAACGTACGGCGGAAGCTGGCTATGATGATGCACCGGTTATTATTGATGGAAAGTTAGTACCAGGTATTGGTGGCGGTATTTGCCAAGTTAGCTCTACATTATTTAACACTGCATTACTATCTGGTATGAACATCATTGAGCGGACACCTCATTTTGAACCTGTTAGCTATATTCCTGCAGGACGTGATGCAACCGTTGCATACGGATATTTGGACTTTCAATTTAAAAATCCATATGCTCATAATATCTATGTATTAAGTGTTATGAATAATGGACAACTAACAATATATATCATAGGTGTACCAGAAGACGTACCGAAATCTGTTTCCATTAGTGTTGGCGACCGCACGGATATTCCAAATCAAACGATTACCAAAATGGATCCTTCTGTCAAAGAGGATAGTACAGAAGAAGGTCATATTGGATTTAGAATTAATACGTATCGTACAATAACATATGGTAATTGGATCACTACAACAGATATATTTGAGTCTACATATGACCCAGTAGATACGATTATTACTAAGAAACCTGCAGCACCAGAACCTGCAAAAAAAGACTCACCAAAGAGTAAAACAAAAAGATAAATATTAACATTCTATTAAATATGGCCTAATCTATTGACCGAATGTATAGATTAGGCTATTATTTTAACTTGTAGTAAGGTGTTTATACCTGAAAACGCTAAAATTACACATTTTATTCTCAATAATTATCAATTAAAATCATAAGTTGAGGTTCACTATGGATACAATTTTACAATTTGACCATACAGTCATATTTTATATACAACAACATTTTATTAGTTCTTATTTAACACCAATCATGTACTGGTTATCAAAAATAACAAGTGCAGGTGCTTTATGGATCTTAATTTCTATTATATTAATGATTCAAAAGAAATATCGCGTTATTGGCCTTGGAATGTTCATTTCCTTAGTCTTAGTATTCATCATAGGCGACCAAGGGTTAAAACCTCATGTAGCGCGTTTAAGACCATTTGTAGATTTCCCTAAAGTACCATTGGTAGCACCACCACCAGCAGCAACGACATATTCATTTCCATCAGGGCATAGTTTTGGATCATTTGCGGCTGCAACAGCATTATACTTAGGATTAAGTAATATATGTCCAACAAAGAGATTCTTGGGAGTTATAGCGTTGATTGGTGCATGTGTAGTAGCATTTGCACGAGTATACTTATTTGTACATTATCCAACAGATGTATTAACTGGATTAGTATTAGGTATCATCGTAGGTTGCATTGCATGGAAAATCGCAAAAGCCTTATGGTCTTGGTGGACAGGTCGTAAAAACGAAATAGAATATGAACCATATACATTTAAACGTAAAAACTAATAACCTTGAAAATATTGATTGGGCCTAGCTTAGGCCCAATTTTTATGTCTTAAATTACTTCCGATAAATTATCGTTATCGGAAGTAATTATATAAAAAAGAAAAACTAGCCTATATTTCTTTTCATTTCTATATTGAAATTTATCGAATATAGTTGTAAAATAGTCATATAAACTATGTATATTTCTCATATTACTCTCAAGGGAGGATAATTATATGTGCTGGTGTGACATCGTAAGTAAAGCTAAAATTGGTAGTTTAAAAAACCTTGGTAATGGAATGGAACATTCCTTACGTTTTCTCGCTGAAATCGTTGTAGGTCTCAGTTGTTTACGTGTTGTTATCAACTGGATTTTTGGCATCTAATAATCAAATATATATTAATATACTAAAGGCGCCTAGCATTGCTAAGCGCCTTATTTTTGTATTCATAGATCTATATACTATTTTGATTACTAATCATTAGAGCTACAGCTAATGAATTCAATAATGATTTGGCATATATCACCGGCTTCGTCAAAAGCCCAATATACAGGATATAAACCATCACCAAAGCCAGATTGTATCATTGGTACATACAAATCGGTGTTTGGAATTTTAAAGTTAATCCAATCGCCACCAGGTCGTTGAAATTTAGGATAAGCGATAGCATTTAATTTAAATAGCTCGTCAAAGTAATCATCATAAATATTGCCATTAGGATGTTGTTCATACCAATGACGGTCAAATTCTCTATACGCAGTTACAGTTGCTTCATCAACAATGGTGGCCAATCCTGCATCTACAGGAAAACCAATATAACTTTCATCATCTTCTAACTCGCTTAAATCCTCATGACCTTTAAGGGCCAATTCATATTGTACAGGCTTTGTATTCTTAAACAAAACTCTTGTTAACACATAACGATAATAATCTGTATCTAGTTCAGCTACTTTAGTTTCTATTGGATATGTTCCCGGATTTATGGTACGTATATATGTCTTATTATCAACAGCAGCTAAATGTGTTAATGGATCACACGCAAATATACGACCTGTTGGTAAAGTTATATATCCCATCGGCAATGTATATAGTTTTTTACCAAATAGTTCATCAGCTTCGAATATGGCATGATAATCAACAGGTGCTTTTAATTTCCCCTCACCGCCTAGATGATTAAATGTGTCTATCCATTCTTTTGATATATCCTGTTTATTCATTATAGAAACTCCTATCTATGTGATTCTGCTTCATGCTTATTACGTACATATTGTTGTTCTAATGCTTCATAAGCCGCTGTTTTCTGAATGATTTGTTTAACCACAGTATCTAAATCAGAACCATCTGTATAATCAGCCGATGCATAATAACGAATGCGATGATGTTGCATCATTTTATAAACCTTATCCTTATTCTTGCTATCTGGATCATATACACCGATTGAATGCCCTCCATTGACATTGACAAGGCTCATGCAAGGAATATCTGTATCACTATCACCTATATAAATCATGTTGCGGAATGGTACTCGTTGCTCTTCTGGGCGGATATAATCATTTACACTGGGATCATTTATATCTAACACGCCCTTTTGTATACGGAATAGGAACTGTGTTTTATTCGTGTAATTGATGGCTTGTGCAGGCCACACGGCTACGCCTTTATCATCAAACATAAATGCGCTAGCATAGATTTTTTTGAAAGCTCCATTCTTTGCCATTTCAGTGCCTTCAATCATCTCTTTTAAGCCAGAAGATATGATGTAATGTTCAATGCGTACACCGTGTTCTAAACCATATTCACGAATACGTTCAAACCAAGTGCGAACACCTTCATATAGTTCTACTTGATTGCCATATTCCATAAGCCTTTCTCGAGTTACATAAAAACGGCCCACTGCTTCTTGAATCATTTTGTACATATAAGCCAAGTTATTATCCATATCATTTTTCTTAGCCAGTTGATTAGATTCTTGCCAGAACTGTTTGATTTGCTCTTCATCATAGCCAACAGATTGAATAAAGCCTTGTGCCTGCATATCATCAGGTGTTAAGGTCTTATCAAAATCATAACACATGGCAAGAACTGGCATAGATGATTCTAGTGATTGTAATGAATCTTTACTTTCATTCTTATAGGTGCTCATACTCCACCTCCTTGTAATAATAAAATAATAAACAAAAAATAGGCTTTACACCCTCTTATATTCCTGAGATATCCCTTTGACAACCCCTTTTTTCTATATTTTACACGATACGTCAACGCTATAGGCGTAAAAGCAGGTTATAATTCTCCTTAAAATAAAGAATCTTGTGTGTAATTTGTATCTACAATCCAGCTTTTTTCCGCACTCTCTTTAATAATTGCTGTTTTTGAAAGTGTACCTATAAGCAAGCTAGAGTTCGGATCATGTAATAAGCGATTTTGATGAACTGCAGCCTGATTCCTATTAGCATAACAATAGCGACAAAAATGGCTACAAGTATCATAGGCACCTATATCACCATGTAAATAACAATTACACTCAGGTCTAGCTGGTGTACGTTTAGGAGCTTTTAATATAACATTCCAGGCCCGTTCATAACAATCTAGCGTAAGACAGCCCTCCGCATTAACACCTAATTCTTTGAAAACGTCCCCTTCTCCACAGGTTTTAAGTATCATATGATGAGAATGCGCTATAGATACTAATTCTTTAATGATCTTCTTTTGAATATCTAAACTCGGTCTATAACCTTCAGGAAAATTATGAGCTACCTTATCAAATATATCTATGAAACTGACAACTACAGTATCTGTGTAGCCTTCTAGAGACTTAGCCATTTTATAAAAGCTTTCAAAATGAAAATCAACTGTATAGTTATGGGTTAAAATAATAGGATCATAACGCCACACCATGGACTGAGGATTACATTTTGTAGATATTCGTTTAAATCCGTCTATTACTAAATCTACTTGTGGTACATTAGTCTCTATATCTGCTCCATATGGAGTTATAGTCATATGCCAATACTGTCTATAATCATTTATTTCATGTAAGAGCGGAATGAAAGGCAACGGATTCTTTGTACAAAACGCAATACCATCTACAACCTCATGATTGATAGAATATCGTGTTATCTGTATCGGATTATAGGGATTGCGTACATCTACAAATCCTTGGCGGACGCGATTAATTAACCATTGTCCATAAAAGGCAGGAATATCCGTACGCTGTCCCGTCTGTAAAATCATTACCCTATCCTTTCATAAAACGAAAATATAGATGTATTATATCATACTCAATATTAATTATTTATGGAGTAAGTGTGATATTTATAGTATGGCACATTCTCATTTTATGGTACTATTAAGTGTATTAAAAATGAGGAGAACTGAAAAATGAATGATATATTTGAAAAAAATCATCCTATGAAGGATGATAAAAAGTTTATTACCTCCTATTGGAGTGACCGAGCTCGTGATTTTGGCTCTTTACGAGCTAAAGAATTAGAAAGCCCTAAACTTAAACTTTGGCGTGATGAGTTAATGAGTCATATTTTTGATTCTGACCGTTCACTACGCATTTTAGATATTGGTTGTGGCGCTGGATTTTTTAGTATCATTCTCTCTGAATTAGGTCATACAGTACATGGTATTGATATTACCCCAAATATGATTGATGAAGCTAACCAACTAGCCGAATCACTAAATTCTGATGCTACATTCTCTGTGATGGATGCAGAAAATCTTAACTTTGATACTAATACCTTTGATATCGTTGTAGCTCGTAATGTAACATGGAATTTACCACATCCAGATAAAGCCTATGCTGAATGGTTGCGTGTCATCCGTCCTGGCGGATTAATTCTAAACTATGATGCGGAACATGCACGCAATCATCATAATTTACCACAATCTGTACATCATGCACATGAACATGTGAGTAATGAACTAAAGGAACGTTGTCATACCATTTATCATATGCTCGATATTTCTTCCTTTACACGTCCACAATGGGACATAGAATTGCTCACTAAGATAGGGGCTAGTTCTGTATCTATTGATTCAACTGTAAGGCCTCGCATCTATGCAGAAGAGGATGAATTTTATATCCCAGTGTCTATGTTTTTGGTGAAAGCTATTAAATAGAATTCGTATTACGCTAGACAACACAAAACCCACTCTATGAAATATATCATGAGTGGGTTTTCATTATATGAGGTATATAATCTTAGTTTTTAAAATACTCTTGAGCCTTACCGATTTCACTATGCAATTTCTCTTCATCAATAGTAAGCAATTCTTTATCTTTCATAAGAACTTTGCCTCCTACAATTGTTGTATTGGCATCAGAGCTATTAGCTGAGTATACAAGTGCTGCTACATCATTATATCGAGGCATCCAGTGCATACTAGATACATCATACAATACGATATCTGCCCGTTGACCTACCGCAATTTTACCGAGGTCATTATATCCAAGAGCTTTAGCCCCTTCTACGGTACCCATATTCCAAGCCGCTTGTGCAGGAATAGCCTTTGGATCATAGAGACGAGCTTTATGTAATGTAGCTGCTAAACGAACTTCTTCAAGCATATCCGCATTGTTATTCGATGCAGAACCATCTGTACCAAGACCTACAGTAATCCCTTTTTCTATCATTTCAGGAATAGGCGCAATACCGCTAGCCAGTTTCAAGTTAGATTGTGGATTATGAGCTACAGCTACATTATTTTCAGCCATAATAGCCATATCTTCTTCTGTTACATGTACGCAGTGAGCTGCCAATGTAGTATTCCAGAATAAACCTAAATCATGCATATGAGCGATTGGCGTCTTACCAGTCGCTTTTATAACATTTTCCACTTCCCCTTTTGTTTCGGATAAGTGCATATGAATGCCACAATTTAGTTCGTGAGATAAAGCAATAACCTTTTCCATATACGCATCTGGACAAGTATATGGCGCATGTGGTCCTAATAGAACCTTGATGCGGTCGTTATCATAACCATGATAGGTACGGAATAAATCTGCATTTTCCACAAGCGCTTGATCAGCTGTAGGAGAAACACCTGCAAGACCACGGGACAATACAGCACGAATACCGGTTTCTTTCACCACGTCAGCTGTTGTATTCATAAAGAAATACATATCGCTAAATGTAGTCGTACCAGAACGTAGCATCTCTGCAATACCTAGTTGTGTACCCCATTTAACCAGATCGTCATTCAATTTAGCTTCCGTTGGCCAAATTGCTGTTTCAAGCCAATCCATAAGTTCTAAATCATCAGCATAGTTACGGAATAATCCCATCGCTATATGCGTATGTGTATTGACGAGACCTGGAGCGGCCAATTGACCTTTACCGTCTAGTGTTTCTTTTGATTGTGCAGATTTTGCTTCTTCTCCGGTTAAGAGAGCAGTAATATAACCATTTTCGATTGCAACAGCATGATTTTTTAATGTTCCATTGTCGGTAAGAACATCTACATTGGTAATTAATAAATCTGACATAATGCCTCCTTGTATAGGTATAACCGAGTCTATATAGACTCGGTTAATAAGATGTTCAAGTTAAAGATTATATTAGTTTACCTTTGTTAAGTAATCGATTTGATCTTGTGTTAATGCATCTAAATCGTAGCCCATGGAGTGTAATTTAATTTTTGCTACTTCTTCATCAAGTTCACGAGGCAATACATACACTTTTGGCTCCATGTTTTTACCATTGTTTAATACATGTTCAGCAGCCAATGCTTGCATAGCAAAGGACAAGTCCATAATTTCAGCAGGATGACCATCGCCTGCTGCTAAATTTACAAGACGACCTTCAGCCAATACATAGAGTTTACGACCATCAGCCATTGTATAGCCTTCAATATTTTGACGAACACGTTCATGGCTAACCGCTACTTGTTCTAAATCGTGAACATTTACTTCACAATCAAAATGACCAGCGTTGCAAAGAACAGCTTTGTCCTTCATAACTTCGTAATGTTCTTTTACGATAACATCTTTACAACCTGTTACCGTACAGAAGATATCGCCAATTTTAGCAGCTTCTATCATAGGCAATACAGTGAAACCATCAAATACTGCTTCAATAGCTTTAATAGGGTCAACTTCTGTAACAAATACGTGAGCGCCTAAACCTTTAGCACGCATTGCAACGCCTTTACCGCACCAGCCATAACCAGCAACTACAACGTTTTTACCTGCTACTGTAAGGTTGGTAGTACGCATGATACCATCCCATACAGATTGGCCTGTACCATAGCGATTATCGAATAAGTATTTGCAGTTAGAATCGTTAACAGCAATCATAGGGAATGTCAATTGTTTAGCATGTTCCAATGCATACAAACGATGAACACCTGTTGTAGTTTCTTCACTACCACCTAACAAACGTTCTTTTGCATCAGTACGTGTTGTGTGTAATAAATTAACAAGGTCACCACCGTCATCGATGATAATATGAGGTTTATGATCCAACGCTTTGTTGAGGAACATAAAATATTCTTCATCAGTACAGTCGTACCAAGCATATACAGTAAGACCCATGTCAACAAGTCCCGCAGCTACATCATCTTGTGTAGAAAGAGGGTTTGAACCTGTAACGATGACATCAGCACCACCGCGCTTTAACACAGTTGCAAGGTATGCAGTTTTAGCTTCCAAGTGAACGGAAACAACAATTGTTTGGCCTTTGAAAGTTTGTTCTTTTTCAAAACGATCGCCTAATGTATTTAGTGTAGGCATAAAATTAGAAACCCAGTCGATTTTTTTACGGCCTTCAGCAGCGAGATTGATATCTTTAATTAATGATTGCATATGTACCCCTTCATTCTTCAATTAATAATATACAGGTTATGAAAAGAACTTACTTTAACATGATAAGTTTTATATACATCCGTAATGACATCTACTTATTGTCAACAACGGATTGTAAGCGAGCAATAGACTCTTGATAGTTTGGTGTTAAAACACCTTCTTCAGTAATAATAGCTGTTACTAGTTCATGAGGTGTTACATCAAAAGCAGGGTTTAATACATGAATACCCGTAGGCGCAGATGGCACACCTTGGAATGTCAACACTTCATCATCAGCGCGCATTTCAATAGGAATATCCTTACCATCTTTGAGTGTAAAATCAAATGTACTATATGGAGCAGCTACATAAAATGGAATATTATGGAATTTTGCAAGCACTGCTAATCCATAAGTACCAATTTTATTAGCTACATCACCTTCTGTTGTAATACGATCGGCACCAACTATAATTGCATCGATTAAACCTTGTTGCATTGCATAGGCCGCCATATTGTCTGTCTCTAATGTAACAGGAATACCATCTTCATGGAGTTCAAAAGCCGTTAAACGTGCACCTTGTAATAAAGGACGCGTTTCATCAGCATATACCATTTCTAATTGGCCCTGTTCATGTAGTTTACGAATCACCCCAAGTGCAGTGCCAAGACCACCTGTAGCTAAAGCACCAGCATTACAATGTGTTAAGATTCGTAAATTTTGTTTTCCTTTAAATAAAGTGGCCCCATTAATAGCCATGCGTGTGTTAAGTTGTACATCCTCTTCATGGATAACAATGGCCTCATGCGTGATGCGATCTATAATTTCATGCATAGACGCAAACGGACCGGCTTTCACAATCGCTATAATACGATTAACAGCCCAAGCTAAATTAATCGCCGTCGGTCGAGTTTCCTTTAATTCTTCACTCCACTCATAAAAGGTTGATAGCTGTTCAGGAAAGGGAACATCTAAACGATTTGCCTCCACAGCCGCTAAAATAAGACCATAACCAGCAGCAACGCCGATAGCAGGAGCTCCACGGACACGAAGCATCTTTATAGCCTCGGCCACTTGTCGCCAATCGGTACAATGTATATATTCCACATGAGTTGGCAATTTTGTTTGATCTAATAAAATGAGCGTACCATCACGCCATTTAATATTGTTCATGAGAACTCCCTCCACATTGTCATATCAAAATGGATACGATCTCTTATAATTTAAATCCGCCGTATTCAGCCATACGATGATGAGCAGCATAGTCTGCATTCATATCAATAGCCTCAATTGTGCCTAAAATAAGAGCTTTCAATTGAGATGCCATTTCTCCCATCATTTCAACTACTTCGCTGTGGGTAAGGGCATTTTCAGAAATGCCCGCAGCGTAGTTCGTAATCATAGAGATTGTTGTGTACGCCATTTCCGCTTCGTTTGCAAGATTAACCTCTGGTACATTCGTCATACCTACTGTATCGCCACCAAGCATATGGAACATTTTAATCTCTGCAGGTGTTTCAAAACGTGGACCTTCTGTACATACATAGGTACCGCCATTATGAATAGACAATTTTTGTTCTTTACCTACAGATTCAATGATTTGACGAAGCTCAGAGCAATATGGATTTGTTACATCTAAATGTGCTACCGGACGATTGCCACCTTCATAGAATGTAGTGACGCGATTTTTTGTAAAATCAAGAAATTGATCTATTAAAACAAAGTGACCAGGTGCAAAATTCTTATTCAAAGAACCTACGGCAGTCGTGGAAATAATGAATTTAACGCCTAGCTTTTTTAGGCCCCAAATATTGGCACGATAATTAATTTTATGTGGAGGAATCGTATGGTCTTTACCATGACGAGCCACAAAAATTACAGTTTTACCTTTATATGTTCCTTGAACATAATCAATCTCTCCATAAGGAGTCATCAAGGATTCTTCATGAATATTTTCAAATATAGACGGATCATAAACACCTGTTCCGCCAATTACACCGATTGCACTCATAGTTGCCTCCTATTAAAAATACTCTATTTTTATATTTTCGCACATAATGATAAAACAATCTATAGAAAAAGTTTTATTATTGAATTGGTCCTTTAGGTGTAAACATATCTTCTAGTTCTTTTTTAGAGAAATGATACTTTTCGTTACAGTAATGACAAACTAGCTCTGTTGTTTCGTCTTCTAAAAGGGATTTCTTATCATCTTCACGCAATGTCATAAGAACGCCAGCGAATCGATCACGACTACAACGACATTTAAAAGATACTGGTTCGTTATAGACTTCATTAACAGTAAGGCCGTCTAGCACTTTCTCAACAAGGCCTTTGCCATCAGGATGTTCTTTTAAATATTCTGTAACAGGTCCTAATTCATTGATATTCTTTTCTACCATAGCCAATGCAGCATCGGTAGCATCAGGTAAAGCTTGAACAATAAAACCACCAGCTACAATGGTATGATAATCTGGGTCTACGAGAACGCCTAGGCTAATCGTTGATGGCACCTGTTCAGATGTATAAAGGTAATACGCCAAGTCCTCTGCTACTTCACCGCTTTGAATAGAGCTAGTAGATGTATAATCTTGAGCCAATTTAGTGAATCTTGTAACTTGTACTTCTCCATGGTGTCCGACTGCAGCACCAACATCGAATTTTCCAGCACGTTTTAATGGCACATCCACATGTGGCTCATCTACATAACCGCGAACAGTATTATCGGAAAATGCATCGACATGTACAACACCAAGCGGGCCATCACCTTTAATGCGAAGACTTACATTCTCATGATTTTTAAAATCACCAGCCAATAATAGAGCGCCCGTCATGGCACGTCCTAGAGCAGCTGTTGCGACCGGCCATAAATCATGACGTACACGCGCGGTCTCTACCGTATCCGTTGTAACGGCTAATGACATACGAACCCCCTCACGGGTAGTAAAACGTTTTATATAATCCATTCAATCATTCCTTATATATTATCAAATTATTATGTATTACACTCTTTAGTGCCTATATAGTATAGCATGATATATGCATATTTTCCATTATATAGGAACATATGTTTGTTTTCATGATTTTTCTACTAAAAGAACATATTTTCGATATAAAAAACACTCAGTATCATACGATACCGAGTGTTTTCAAAGGTTGATTTAGATTTGATCGATAAGATTAACCATTTCGATAGCACCCATAGCGCAATCGTAACCTTTATTACCCGCTTTTGTACCAGCACGTTCGATAGCTTGTTCAATATTTTCGGTGGTAACTACACCGAACATAACAGGGATACCGGTTTCTAAAGAAACGTGAGCAATACCTTTAGCTACTTCATTACAAACATAATCATAATGTGTAGTAGCCCCACGAATAACTGCACCTACACAAATAACAGCATCATAACGACCAGATAAAGCTGCTTTTTTTGCAATCAAAGGAATTTCATAAGCACCAGGAACCCAAATGACTGTAATATCTTCTTGTTTAACATCATGACGCAATAAACAATCTTCTGCGCCACCAATTAATTTAGATGTAATGAACTCATTAAAACGAGAACCGATAATAGCAAATTTTTTACCAGTACCAACCAAATTACCTTCTTGAACCAGCATGTTATAGCCTCCTATGAATGATTAGTTTACATATCTAAGTTAGTAAAGAAAAATTAGTCCTCTAACATATGACCCATTTTTTCTTCTTTTGTTTTCAAATAGCCTGCATTAAATTTGTTGGCAGGAATAATAAGAGGTACACGTTTGTGTACATCAACACCCCAATGTTCTAATCCATGGCGCTTTTCAGGGTTATTCGTCAATAAACGGATACTCTTAATACCTAAGAAACGAATAATTTGAGCCGCTAAAGAATATTCGCGCATATCTGCAGGAAAACCTAATTGTTCATTCGCTTCTACTGTATCAAGACCTTGTTCTTGCAATGCATAGGCCTTAATTTTATTTGTTAAGCCAATACCACGGCCTTCTTGACGCATATACACGACAACTCCTTTGCCCTCTTTTTCGATGGAGCGTAATGCATTTTCTAATTGTTCACCACAATCGCAACGTTTAGAACCAAATACATCCCCTGTTAAACATTCGGAGTGAATACGTACAAGCACATCTTCACAATCTTGTACATCGCCCTTAACGATTGCCAGATGCTCTTTATGATCTAAATCATTTTTAAATACGAAAATATTGAAATCACCAAATTTTGTTGGTAATTGGGAACAAGCGCCTAATCCGATCATATCTTCATGTTGTTTGCGGTATTCAATGAGTTCAGCTACGGACGCAATTTTCAAATCATGTTCCTTAGCAAATTCGATTAGATCCGGTAAACGTGCCATATCACCATCATCTTTAGTGATTTCACAGATAACAGCAGCCTCTTGCAAACCAGCAAGACGACAAAGGTCAACAGATGCTTCAGTATGACCTTGGCGTACGAGAACGCCACCTTCTTTATATACCAATGGAAATACGTGTCCAGGTCGACGAAAATCAGCAGGTTTTGCAGTTGGATCTAATAGTTTTTGAATCGTATAGGCCCGTTCTGCAGGAGACACACCCGTTGTCGTATCTACATGGTCAACGGTAACAGTAAATGCTGTTTCATGATTATCCGTATTCTTTGTAACCATTGCAGGAATACCAAGGCGTTCCAAAGATTCTCGTCTCATTGGAGTGCACACGATACCACGTGCATATTTAACAAAGAAATTAATATTTTCTTGAGTAGCAAACTCTGCAGCGATGATTAAATCGCCTTCATTTTCGCGGTTTTCATCATCAACGATAATAACAGGTTTACCAACTTTCATATCTTGAAGAACTTCTTCAATGGTGTTCAATGTATAATTCATGGAGACAACTCCTCCTTTTACATAAATCCGTTCTCTACTAATAGAGATTCCATGGATTTTTGAGACTTACTTGTATGTGTAGGCTCATCTAATATCATAAAATGACGAATATAACGGCCTGTAATATCTGTTTCTAAATTTACCTCTGTACCAATCGATGCATATCCGAGCACAGTTTCGCTTAATGTATGCGGAATGATAGATACAGAAAAGGTCGATTCCGTTCTTTCCATAATCGTTAAGCTAATGCCATCGATTGTAATAGATCCTTTATAAATGACGTAATCCATTATCGGTTTTGGTGCAGAAATCGTGAAAATAATAGCGTTATCTGTACGTTTCATATTGACAATACGACCAGTACCATCTACATGACCAGCCACGATATGACCTCCAAATCTTCCATTAGCAGCCATAGCGCGTTCGAGATTAACGGGTTGATTTACCTTTAAATTGGTAAACGTCGTCATACTTATTGACTCCGGCATAACATCTGCAGTAAATTGGTGATTTCCAATAGATGTGGCAGTTAAACAAACGCCATTAACCGCTACAGAATCGCCAATTTTTAAATCGTCAAAAATTGTATTGCCACCGATCGTCAACACTAAGGATTGGGCACCCCTTTTAACGCTTACTATTTTGCCAACTTCTTCAACGATGCCTGTAAACATAGGAGCCCTCCCTTCCTGAACGATAGGATTCTATGCGAATATTATTATCTAGTATTCGCGAACTAGCAAATTCGAGAGTAGGCGCCTCATGTAATGTAGCAAAACCGGTACCGCCTACAGCAGATGTACTATTCGCGCCCCCTATGACAAGATTGCCTATATAGGTAACAATTTTATCAAAGGCCAACGATTCAACAAAGGAACTGATAATGGTGGAACCACCTTCAACAAGCACTGATGTGTATCCTTGTTTCCCAAGATGTTCCAAACACGCTTGAATATCTATCTTCTTAATATCTATAGCTACATCAGTGGTACGTCCTTGACGTACCGTTTTTGTTGGGATTTGCTCTACAATCGCTCCAACATTAGCCAAAGCAATTCTACGCTGCTCTGGACAACCTTTCGCTACATAAATGATAACCTTACGATTTGGTATCGTAAATACCTTTGCATCCGTTGGCGTACGCCCCTGACTATCCAGAATAATAATATCTGGCTGATGCACCTCTAATGTATTATCTATCGATACATCATTACTATTGATAATTGCGTCATATAATTCATCTCTAGTGAGCCTACAATTAAGCAATGGATCATCAGCCAAGATGGTACCAATACCAACAAGCATCGCATCATGAGACGCTCGCAATATATGTCCGTCCTTACGGGAACTTTCATTCGTAATCCATTGAGATTGACCCGTGAAAGTAGCAATTTTACCATCTAGGGACATAGCACTTTTTATGGTTACAAACGGTTTATGTGTTTGAATATATGCAAAGAAATGTTCATTCAACTGAATACATTCATCCACACATACATCTGTAGTTACCTCTATATCTGCATCTATAAGAATTTGAATGCCCTTACCAGCCACTAGTGGATTTGGATCGGTACTACCAATCACAACGCGAGCAATACCAGATTCTATGACACGCTTTGCACATGGTGGAGTCTTTCCATAATGAGCACAAGGCTCAAGGGTTACATATAAGGTAGCCCCCCTAGCATTATCTCCCGCAGCATCCAAAGCATGTACTTCCGCATGGGCCTCACCAGCCTTATGGTGATACCCTTCGCCCACTATTGTATTATTATTTACTACGACGGCACCAACCAAAGGATTTGGCGATGTATGTCCAGTTGCCATTTTCGCTAGAGAAATGGCACGCTTCATATATAATTCGTCGTTCATCATAATACCTCAATAAAAAAAGGACTATATACATAGTCCTTGGGTCATCATACATACACATGAAATCATGTGGTATCGTCTTTTCTCATCCAGACTCTACTGTCGGTATCGGAATTACACCAATTCATGCCATATGGCTCGCGGACTATCACCGCCGGTAAGGAATTTCACCTATCCCCAAAGACTTATCATATTAATTTATATGTTTATAATACCATTTTTATGATACTTTCGCAAGATTATACATCACTTAATGAGAAAAACTATTAAAACTATTAATAATTAATGTATTTCCTAAAAAATATACCAATTTAGTAATGTATACAATATTTTGTGATATTCCTCACATAATAAGAGTATCTAAAGTACTAGACTTTATATATACAAGAAAAATAAATATTAATCAATATTAATTATGAATTAGGAGTGATAGTATGTCAAAAAAACGTATTTCTGACGTTCTTATAGAAGTATTAGCCGATGCAGGCATCGAAAGAATTTATGGTATTACTGGGGATAGTTTAAACTCGGTAAACGATAGTTTACGTCGTAATGGGAAAATTCAATTTGAACACGTGCGCCACGAAGAATCTGCAGCCTTCGCTGCTGGTGCAGAGGCTCTATTAACAGGTAAATTAACCGTATGTGCTGGTAGCTCTGGCCCTGGTAATCTCCATTTGATTAATGGTCTATTTGATTGTCATCGCAATCGTGTACCAGTGCTCGCTATTGCCTCTCATATTCCACAATCCGAAGTCGGTCTCAACTATTTCCAAGAAACACATCCAGAAAATTTATTTAAAGAGTGCTCTTGTTTCTGTGAACTCGTTTCTAATCCAAAGCAAATGCCTGAAATCCTGTTCCGCGCCATGAATGCCGCAGTTGGCAATCGCGATGTATCCGTAATCGTTCTACCTGGTGATGTAGCCGTTATGGAAATAGAAATTGATGAATTACCTACATGGCATGCGCCTAAATTGCCACGCGTAATTCCTCAATCAGAGGATATTCTTGAAATGCTCCAACATATAAACAGTGGCAAACGCATTACACTTTTCTGTGGTGCTGGTTGTGCCGGTGCTCATGACGAAGTGGTTGAACTTGCTGCTAAATTACAAGCCCCTGTTGTACATGCTTTCAGAGGCAAAGAATGGGTTGAGTGGGATAATCCTTATGATGTAGGCATGACAGGTTTGCTTGGTTATACATCCGGTTACCGTGCTATTGAGCAATGCGATACACTAATCATGTTAGGTACCGATTTCCCATATCGTCCATTCTATCCTGAAAATGCTAAGGTAATTCAAGTAGACATTAATCCATCCGCTCTTGGTGCACGCGTTCCATTAACACAAGGCATCATAGGTTCTGTGAAAGATACATTACACGAACTACTCCCTCACCTTACACAACGAGATGATACAGAATTCATTGATACCGTTCGTAAAGCATACACTAAATTCCGCAATGATTTGGACAGCTATGCCGTTGCTGAACCTGATGACGTAGCAATTCACCCTCAATATTTCGTAAATCGTCTTAATAAATTGGCTGCTGATGACGCCATCTTTACATTCGATGTGGGCACTCCTGTTATCTGGACAGCACGCCATATTAAAACAAATGGCAAACGTCGTATCATTGGATCCTACAACCACGGTTCCATGGCCAATGCAATGATGCACGCAATAGGCGCTCAAAATGCATGTCCAAATCGCCAAGTTATCTCCCTATCTGGGGACGGCGGTTTCACAATGATGATGGGCGAAATGTTGTCATTAAAACAATTAAATCTTCCTGTGAAAGTATTCGTATTCAACAATGAAGAACTTAGCTTCATCGCCATGGAAATGAAAGCATCTGGCTACCTAGATTATGCTACGGACTTTGTAAATCCAGACTTTGGCAAACTTGCTGAAGCAGCCGGTATCAAAGGTATTAGCATTACAAATTCTAGTGAAGTTGATGAAAAAATTAAAGAAGCCTTGAACTATAATGAAGGTCCTGTCATTATCAATGTCCGTGTTGATAAACAAGAACTTGCTATGCCTCCCAAAATTGCATATCAACAAGCAAAAGGCTTTAGTAAATACTTGATTAACGCCATCCTTGATGGACGTGGTACAGAACTTAAAGAAATGGCTAAAACTAACTGGATGAAATATAAATCCTTATACTAAAATCTGCCAAAATAATTAAACTGCAAAACTTTTAAAAAAAGGTGTCATCAAGCGATGACACCTTTTAATATTAATTAAATCAAATGAATTAGCCAAATAACGACATTTGTTCATCTTCTGGCAAATCACCACAGCATTTAAGTTCTTTCATTGTTTCAATGATGGTAGCAGAAACCTTACAACGACGTTGTAAGTCTTTTAAGGATGTAAATGGTTTTGTTTCCCGTTCATCTACAATCGTATCGGCAACGGTTTCACCAAGTGAATTGATAGCCAAGAACGGTGGTAATAGAGCTCCATCTTTAATGCTAAATCGACGAGCACCAGAATGTTGAATATCTACGTTGATAAATCGATACCCCCGTTGATACATTTCCATGGATACCTCTAAGGCGGACATCAAATCCTTTTCCTTAGGGCTAGCACCACGATCAAGAGCTTTAATACGATTAAATTCTTTCAATTGTGTATTCAAATCACCTGTCATGATCCGTAAATCAAAGGCTTTTGCACGTATAGAGAAATAGGCCGCGTAAAATGCCAATGGATGATATACCTTAAACCACGCAATGCGGAAGGCCATCATAACGTAAGCAACCGCATGGGCACGAGGGAATAGATAGGAAATCTTTTTACAAGACTCAATAAACCATTCAGGAATATTATTTTCTCGCATTTCTTTTTCAAATTCCGTAGTCGCTTGGCCTTGTTTATTTCTCTTTTCGATGCCCTTCCCTTTACGAACATTTTCCATGACGAAGAAACTGTTTTTCTTATTCATGCCACGATGAATCAAAAAGTTCATTACGTCATCACGAGTAGAAATGGCTTCGTTCAATTTACAAGTGCCATTTTTAATAAGTTCCTGTGCATTATCGAGCCATACATTCGTACCGTGGGAGAAACCAGAAATACGAACAAGATCAGAGAAAGTTTGTGGTCTAGAATCTTCTAGCATGCCCCGTACAAATTTCGTACCACATTCCGGTACGGCAAGGCTAGCTACTTGGTCCCCTTGCAATTGTTCAGGCGTCAATCCGATACCCTCTGTTGAAGAAAATAGACTTAGCGTTCTAGGATCATCAAATGGAATTGTTTTTGCATCGATACCGGTTAAGTCCTCCAACATACGAATAATCGTCGGATCATCATGGCCCAGAATATCGAGTTTTGTCATACGCCCTTCAATAGAGTGATAGTCAAAGTGAGTCGTTAATACGCCACTCTCTTTTTTATTGGCCGGATGCTGAATCGGTGTAAAATGGTGCACATCCATATCACGAGGGCAAACCATGATGCCACCCGGATGTTGTCCTGTCGTATTTTTTACATTTGTAAAACCTTTTGCAAGGTGCTCAAGGAATCCACTGCGAGCCTGAATATTTCTTAGCTCTGCATATTTCTTTACATATCCAAATGCAGTCTTATCTGCAATGGTACCAATCGTACCGGCTTTAAATACATTATCACGACCAAACAATTCTTCCGTGTATTTATGAGCCTTCGCTTGGTAGTCACCAGAGAAGTTCAAATCAATATCTGGAACCTTATCGCCTTCGAAACCAAGGAAGATAGCAAATGGAATATCATGACCATTCGTTTGTAATGGATGACCGCAATTAGGACAGTCACGACGCGGTAAATCGAATCCACCGGCGTATTCACCATTTTCATAAAATTCCGACCACTTACATTCAGGACAAATATAATGCGGTGGCAATGGATTAACTTCCGTAATCTCCGACATGGTCGCTGCAAAGGACGAGCCTACAGAACCACGAGAACCTACGAGATAGCCATCATCTAGTGATTTTTTTACCAGCTTATGAGCGATATAATAAAGCACGCCATAACCATTGCTGATAATACAATCGAGTTCATAATCTAGGCGTTCCTGTACAACACGAGGCAATGGATCACCATAAATCTTCTTCGCATTTACATAACACATTTCTGTGAAAGCTTCATCGGCCCCTTCGATTTTAGGTGAATATGTACCATCTGGCACTGGCTTAATATCTTCAATACTATCGTTGATGGCCCGTGTATTTGCTACAACAACCTCATAAGCCTTTTCTTCACTCAAATATGGGAATGAAGCTAACATTTCATCAGTAGTACGCAAATGTAAATCCGGTTGTTCATCCGCATCAGGGAAACCACAAGCTGTCAACATAATTTCGCGATAAATCTTTTCTTCTGGTGTTAAATAATGAACGTCACAGGTAGCACATACACGTTTATTGAGGGCTTCGCCCAATTCAATAACCGTCTTATTCATATCGATAAGAGCTTGTTCATCTGGCACGATACCCTTGCGAATTAAGAATGTATTGTTGGTATGTGGTTGAATTTCAAGGTAATCATAGAATGATGCAATCGTTAATAGCTCTTCTTTGGAGGAACCTTTAACAATAGCCTGCATCAATTCTCCTGCTTCACAGGCAGACCCTATAAGAATACCTTCACGATGCTCTTCAATGATAGAACGAGGCAAACGAGGTCTCCGTTTATAGTATTCCAAATGGGATATGGAAATCATTTTATACAGATTACGTAATCCTACCATATTTTGAGCTAACAAAATAATGTGATAACGAGGCGCCTCATCTTTTCGTTTTACTACGTCTAAAGATAATTCTTTTTCTAAATCCGCATCATCAACAAGATACCCTTCAACGCCATAAATAACCTTAACACCAAGTTCTTTACCAAGTGCTTGTGCTTCAGGAAAGGCTTGTACAACACCATGGTCAGTAATAGCGACCGCAGGATGCCCCCATTTTTTGACAGTTTTAAATAAATCCTTAATCGATACGAGTGCATCTTTATCACTCATCTTAGTATGGAGATGAAGCTCAACACGAGAATCTGGTCTGTCCTCTGTCCGTTCATTTGTATTGTCTTCTTCGATAGCTTCGATACTACGTATAGATAAAATATAGTCCTTATCAAATCGATCATCAAAGTTGACACTACCTTGAACGCGCACCTTTTGCAATTTCTTTAATTGTTTTAATAAGGCATCCCCTTCTTCTGGACTATTCGTAAATTTGATAAACTTCATACTGTTCGTATCATCTACGATACTGCCATTTACAATACTTTTACCAGTCCTAGTATCGCGTTTATCAAGGCCAACGAACACACCTTCAAAAATGACACTTGGTGTTTCTACAGTGCCCATGATGCTGGAGGTCGTGCCCTCAATGCGTGGACCTAAAATCATACCCTCATCAGTTGGTGCATCCTTAAGAGCACATTGTGGATATTTCTTGCCACCTTTGTGTTGATGTCCGCTATTAGCTGAAGATGTAGATGATGAGTTACAAGATACAGATAGATTTCTTGTAGTTACAGACTCATACGATGTGGGGTCTGGATTAAAATAGTCCAATTCCACCGCATCCATAAATGGCACAAACTCATCTGCATGATCTATTTCATCATCGTTATTGCCAGCAAAGGACTTTCCTCTCTCTGGCATGTTTTCTTCCTCTAATTTCTGACGATGCGCTTCAACATCTTCAATAAATTCACCTACGCCACAACCACCGGCATAGTAGTATGGTGCAAATTCTTCATCATCGTCATCTACCTTCCACGCAAAGCAGCAAGACGTAGTTGCATTGGTAGGAATAGTATCAAAGGAAATATTTTTTTCTTTGTACCAAGCAGCTAATCGTTCCTGTAATGACACTAATGTTTTAAACGCTGAATCTGCGGCTTGTATGGTTACCTGTTTATCATCACAATTCACATAGAAAGCAGGTTTACTATTCTGTTTTGATACTACTCGATAACGTACTTTCATTTTTATCCCTTATACCCACAATAGGTCAAACATAAATCCCTAAATCGCCACATATCCCCTTTGCTTGTGCGACTATCTAATATTACCTCATATAATCCTTTTAAGAGTGCTTTTAAAGCCTTTATAGAAATACGAGAACTTGCTTCATAGGCCAGTTTTATAGGGTATGGCTTATAAGAGGCCCCATTTTCTTTACAAAAATTTTCTACCTGTTTAGCTGTCATACCTGCAGCACGACATTCGCTTACCAATAATTGGAGCCGTAACTGTCCTTCGATATAGCCCATGGCACGGTTGATTTCTTTATAGCTAAACATAAACGGAAATAATTCTAATAAGGTATTCACATCTTGTTTTAATAGAGCTTCTTTAAAGGTAAAGATATTTTTAGCTCCATAATTACTGCTATGTTCCATTAAAAAGGATCTATCAATTTTCTTATGATCACCTAATAACAGAAAATATCGATCAAACTCGGTACGCATAAAGGCAACCGGCACATCTTGCCATAACTCCAATAGGTGAGATAGATAGTCGTGCCCATCAGGCGTCAGCGTATATCCATTAGAGGTGCAATACTGACGAATCCACATCAATAAATCGTCACCTTCTAATCGCTTACATTCCTTATTAGGAATAGATTCTAATATCTTTTTATTTTGTTTTAATCGTTTATCCACCATATCGTGATAGATAATAAGTACTGGATTATCACCGGTATAATTCATCAGTAACTCGGCCAGTGCATCCCATTCTTGACTCTCTTTTTGGCCTGCTTTTTTCAAGATAGGTAGATTGATAAGACAAAATACCTTGGCATCGCCAAATAAAGAATCCTCCATCAATTCTTCTGATATTTTGGAAGGACCTGCTTCATCATGCAATACGCGCACATCTAGATTTTTATGAGATAAGAAAAACTTTTGTTTCTCTTCTTCTATGAGTTGTGGTTCATTACCATAAATTAAATATACTTGATTCATCGCCAGTCCTCCTTTCATAATCGATAGTCCGGAATATATTGATAGCCCCATAAATGAACCTGTTCTGCATCGGGATCAATGTCTCGCATCGCTCCTCGAGGCATGCTAACAAGCACAGGACGATTCGAATGTAATGCTACAATTTGATTCACTATATACGACTGAGAGGTAATCAAAATAGTGTTCCTCATTTCACTTAATTGTAGTTTTTTTTCACCATTTTGTCTATTATAGACCATCACAGACAACATATCATTTTTGTATAAAACAGTATTTTTGCCCGTCGATTGAAATCGTTGAACATGAGCATTTTTTAATAGAATACCAAAACTTTGGAGTCCATTTCTTACACGAATTTCACTAGCTTTCATAGGAATAGCATCAGGCGTATCAATATATACGATAGCCGTTTTTTCATAAGGCTTAACAATGAGGAATGCATTTGACTTTTTCATAGGTACAATATGCAAAATCGTTTCATTCCTATATAAGATGCCACTATAAGCAATAGCAATTATACCGATTCCCATAAATACAATTCCTTTTGTGAAAGTTCTAAATCTAAGCTTTAATGAGACTAGGTTAATATATAGTAATCCCACACATCCATAGTATAAGACCCCTAATGTGGAAGAAATGGTACCTATCCACCATAGACATATAGAACTGTTAGCGAGGTGCGCATTTGTATATAAACAGATGGTTAATATCCAGTCAACTACTTTCCACACTATACCTAGAGGTATGAATAAGGACATAATTGTACATCCAAATAACATAACAATGGCTATATCGAGTAAAGGTGTAATGATAATAGCTGCTAGTAGACTAGCTAAACTCAAATAGTGAAAGTAATAGAGCTGAAACGGTATCAATAAAAGCTGTGCACTGATGCAGAGTACTAGTGGAGCTTTCACAATCGGTGGCAATACTGTGATCCATCGATATAATGGCATGCCAAATAATAAGAGCCCATAGGTAGCTCCAAAGGATAGTTGAAAGCTCACATCTAATATAAGTAACGGATCATATAGTAAAAATAGTATAGCCGTCACTGCTAATCCTTGCTTCGCCGTATACATACGGCCCTTTAAATAGGCTAAAGCAAGCCAAATCCCCATTATGGTAGAACGCACAACAGGTGCACTGAAACCAACCACTATACAATAAAAGATAGATATTATAATACCACCCATCATAGCATAACGTTTCCTGATACGACATACTCTGCATAGGCCATATACGATAGAAAATAACAGTGCAATATGGGAACCCGATATAGATAAAATATGAATGATTCCAGTGTAGCCAAATTGACGCAGCACATCTTGGCCTAATTCTCCATAGTGGCCACCTAGAACTAAGGCAATTCCGAGCCATTTGGTTGTATCCGATAGATACTGTTGCATCAATCCTTCAACAGCATTACGCATCGAATCAATTATATACAGCCACCGTTGATAATAACCAATATAAGAATCTATCTTATACTGTGCAAGAGCATGTAAGTCAACCACCTTATAGGTACCATCAAATATGGCACCCATCTCTTCATTACGAATTGCCTTATTTCGTTTATCAATAGTGCCTCTCTCTTCTGTCAAATAGAGAGATTTAGGCGTACCATAAACGATAATCGAATCTCCCATATGAAGATGTGTGGAATTTTCTTGTATTGTTACTCTAATATGCCCATCGGCCTTAATATGCACGCCTTTTGCCGTATCCTTGTGTGGCACTAACCCTAACAATATAGCACTAAATGATCTATATTCTTTCCCATCAATCACTTTTAATTCTACCGGAGAATCAATGAGTAGTGCATATTCGCCTTCTTGTGATAAAAAGAATTTAGTGTGCCCTACATACTGATTAATTTGATGGTTTACATGTAAAAATGATACTCCACCTAATGCACATGAGACGATACAGGTTACAACTATATATTTAATTGACAAAGACGGTTGTAACCTATAGCGAACCACAGCTTTAACCAATGTATATAGTAGATAGCCAGTAGCACCAAACATACAATACCAACTTGTATCGAGCAATACATAATGCGAGCTATAGGCACATAAAATGCCTAGTATGATACCACTTAGAATATAATGGGCTATCTCCGAATAGGTGATTAGCATATTCAGTGTCAAATAAATAGGTAAATTAGACTGTAATTTTATCACGTATCTTCTTAAATAATCCATCGCCGATACCTTTGACGTGCTTAATATCCTCTATAGATGTAAAAGCGCCCTTACTTTGACGATACTCTTCAATCCGTTTTGCCATGGTTGGCCCAATTCCAGGCAGTGAATCGAGTTCTTTAACGGTAGCCGTGTTAATATTAATCTTTTGATTTCGTAGTAATGATTCAGGATTCCCGTGAAAGTTAAATTTGATGTGAATATGTTGTCCGCCTGTCACGGTCTCTGCTAAATTGATGGACTCTACATCTCCATATGGTAGTACACCTCCAGCCCCTTTTATAACATCGCCAATTGTCGAGCTAGATGCCACCTTATACAATCCTGGTGATTGAATAGCGCCGGTTACATATACAATACTATCCTTACCATCCTCTTGATGTGTTTCTCGCTGCGCTGTATCACCATTCATAGAAAGGGGTGTATTATCCTGTTGTTCAGTTGTAGTCCCCTTTGTCGTATCAACGGCTAATACAGATGAATCTGGCATTATGGGGCTTCCTTCTGTTATAATAGGCCATAGGAAATAAATTCCTACTAAAATACACAGGATTATTACAATCCACTTATGTGACATAATAAGTTGTTTCATATGGTCACCTCCTACTACTAGAGTTTCCATATGCAACAAAAAACTCCTATATGTGACTCTATTAGTCACATAAGCAGGAGTTTTCAAAATTATATCGAATTAAAGGAACATACTTTACCGGTATATCCTATTACTATGTTAAGGAGTCTATAATGAATCAAGAATTATTACATAAATACGCCCGTACTTTATTGCAGTCTGGCGTTAATTTACAAGAAAAGCAAACACTCATCGTATCTGTTGATGTAGACAATAAAGATTTTGCAGTCATCGTTACGGAAGAAGCCTATCAATTGGGTGCCAAAGAGGTTATCATCAATTGGCGCCATACCCCAATTACACGACAACGCTTATTACATGCTGATGCGTCGGTTCTAGAAACACCAGCTAAATGGATTCCTGTATATTACGAACAATATGTAGAAGAAAAAGCTGCCTTTTTATCTCTTATCAGTGCTGACCCAAAGGCGTTAGCAGAAATTCCTGCAGAGCGCATTAGCCTAAACTCACGCAATCTTAATAAGGTTCTGTCATTCTACCATACAGCCATCATGAACTCATCCGTAACATGGTGTGTAGCCGCTGTACCAACAGTACTGTGGGCTGAACTTATTGGCTACGAAGGATCTGATGAAGAAAAAATTGATCAACTATGGCTTACATTATTAAAATTATGCCGTCTCAACGACGTAGAACCAAAAGAAACATATGCGCATCATATGGCTAAGCTACGTCATCGTCGCGAAGCATTAAACGCTCTTGATTTAAAAGCATTGCGATATACATGTGAAAATGGCACAGATTTACTTCTCGAATTACCAGAAGACCATATTTGGCAAGGTGGCGAAGAGTTCTCCAAAGAGGGTATCAAATTTAATGCCAATATACCTACAGAAGAGGTGTTCTGTGCACCTCAATGTAATGGTGTAAATGGTAAAGTAGTTAGTACAAAACCACTTATCTACCAAGGCAATCCTATTTCTAACTTCTCCTTTACATTTGAAAACGGTAAAATTGTTGATTACACGGCTGAAGAAGGGTTAGATATTCTTAAAGAACTCATCGAAACAGACGAAGGATCTCAATATCTTGGTGAAGTAGCCCTCGTGGATCACTATAGTCCTATTAGCCAATCCAATAGAATTTACTATGAAACATTATTTGATGAAAATGCATCCTGTCATTTAGCAATTGGTGCAGCATATCCAACTTGTCTAAAAAATAGCGACGGTTTATCTGAAGATGAACTCAAAGAACGTGGTCTCAACCACTCTCTCGCTCATGTGGACTTTATGATTGGTCATGAAAACATGAATATTAAAGGCATTACAAAAGACGGCCAACAAGTAGATATCATGATTGACGGCCGCTTATTGGTATAACACACAACATATAAAAGGGATGGTGTATCCTCCGTAAGCTCCACCGGCCGGGTCTGACTCCGGCCTTCGGCCTCCGCAGGGCCAAAGTCGCTTTCGAAGGATACACCATCCCTCTTTTATCTATTATAGTGTTATTTCCAATACACGGCCCGTCGATTGATATTCAATAATATCTACACCGGCCGTCTTTAGCATACGTTTTGAAGCCTTAACTTCTTTCGTATCCTTGTATAAATCATCACGATAGATAACAGCCTTTATACCGCTTTGAATAATAGCCTTTGCACATTCATTACAAGGAAATAATGTTACATAAATCTTAGAACCTTCTAAAGAGCCACCGCGATAGTTTAGAATCGCATTTAATTCACTATGAACGGTATAGAAATATTTATTATCATCCGCCGTATCCCGTTCCCACGTAAAATCATCATCACTACAATTTAAGGGCATGCCATTATAACCGATGGATAAGATCTTATTATCATTGCTGACGATACAGGCCCCCACTTGTGTATTAGGATCTTTGGATCGTTGCGCAGCCAAAATAGCAACGCCCATAAAGTATTCATCCCAAGAAATATAATCGCTACGTTTTGCCATAATAACCTCTCTAGATAACAAAGCCCCCTTCTACCTATGTAGTTGGGGGCTTTCATTATATTAACAAATCATATATAGAAATATTATTTTACAACGATATTCACAAGTTTACCTGGTACGTAGATAACCTTAACGATTTGTTTACCTTCTGTAAATTCTTGAACACGGCTGGATTCTTTAGCCAATGCTTCCAATTCTTCTTTCGTAATATTCACGGAAACAGTTAATTTATCGCGAACCTTACCATTAACTTGGAGAACCACTTCTACTTCGTCTACTTCAAGAGCAGATTCTTCGTATGTTGGCCAGTTCATAGTATGAACGGATTCAGTTTCGCCAAGTTCATGCCACAATTCTTCTGTAATATGTGGCACGAATGGAGCTAATAACAACACGAGATTATGTGTTAACTCATTAGCAAGATCAGCATTTACGGATTCTGCTTTGTCCTTGTGTGCATACATAGCATTAACAAGTTCCATAATCGCACTAATTGCCGTATTAAAGTTGAAGTTATTATCTAAATCTTCTGTAACCTTTTTGATAACACGGTGTAATTCGCGGCGTAATGCCACTTCGTCTTTTGTAAGATCACCCGTATGATTTTCTTTTGCTGCTTGGTCATAGGCATCAACAATACGCCATACGCGACCTAAGAAACGATAGGAACCTTCAACACCTTGGTCACTCCAATCAAGATCGCGGTCAACTGGTGCGGCGAACAAGATAAATAAGCGCGCTGTATCAGCACCGTACTTATTGATAATTTCTTCTGGAGAAACCACATTGCCTTTAGATTTAGACATCTTGCTGCCTTCTTTAAGTACCATACCTTGTGTCAAAAGACCACGAAATGGTTCGTTAGCTTCGATAAGGCCTAAATCATGGATAACTTTCACAAAGAAACGAGAGTATAACAAGTGCAAGATAGCATGTTCAATACCACCGATGTATTGGTCAACGTTCATCCAGTAATTAGCAATTTTGGAATCGAATGGTGCTTTATCGTTCAATGCGTCAGTGTAACGCAAGAAGTACCAAGATGAATCGATGAATGTATCCATAGTATCTGTTTCACGACGCGCAGGGCCACCACATTTAGGACATTTAGCGTTCATGAAAGCTTCGGATGTTGCCAATGGGGATACAGCACCGGATTCAAATTTAACATCTTCAGGAAGACGTACAGGCAATTCTTCTTCTGGTACGAGTTGTTCACCACATTTGTCACAATATACAACAGGAATTGGCACGCCCCAATAACGTTGGCGAGAGATAAGCCAATCGCGAAGGCGGAAATTAGTTTTACCTTCACCGATACCGCGTTCATGGAGTTCAGCCGTAATATTTTTACGAGCCTCTTCAGATGTTTGACCATCAAATTCACCAGAATTAATCAACACGCCATCTTCGTGGTCAGATTCTTCCCATGTATCGAAATTGTAGTTTTCACCATTGTGAGAAACAACAGGTTTAATAGGCAAATCGTATTTATGAGCAAATTCCCAGTCCCGTTCGTCATGAGCAGGAGAACCCATAACTGCACCAGTGCCATAATCTACGAGAACATAGTTAGCAATCCAAATAGGCACTTGTTCACCAGACATAGGATTTATCGCATAGGAACCGGTAAACATACCTTCCTTAGGTGCTTCTGTAGATGTGCGGTCGATGTCGCTCATGTTGCGCATACGCGTAATGAAAGCATCTAAATCAGCCTTGTTAGGTGCGTTTTCAATTAAACGTTCCACATATGGATGTTCTGGAGCCAAAACAACGTAACTTACGCCGTAGATTGTATCTACACGAGTCGTATATACAGAAATACGTTCGTTAATGGATGGCACATCAAAAGAGAATTCTGTACCTTCAGAGCGACCGATCCAATTCTTTTGCATCAATTTAACGCGTTGAGGCCAACCATCGAGTGTATCGAGATCATCTAACAAGCGATCTGCATATTCAGTGATACGGAGGAACCATTGAGATAAATCTTTTTTCTCTACAGGATTATCACAACGCCAGCAAAGACCATCAATAACTTGTTCGTTAGCTAATACAGTGTGGCATGTTTCACACCAGTTAACCTTTGCTTCTTTTTTATACGCTAAACCTTTTTTATAGAATTGTTCGAAGAACCATTGTGTCCATTTATAGTAATCTTCCTTACATGTTGCAACTTCACGGTCCCAATCATAGGAAAGGCCCAATGCTTTTTGTTGTTTTTTCATGTTCTCAATATTATCAAGAGTCCATGTTTTAGGTGCAATACCATGTTTAATAGCTGCATTTTCTGCAGGCATACCAAAGGAATCCCAGCCCATTGGATGCAATACGTTAAAACCATTCATTTTCTTAAAACGCGCTACTACGTCGCCGATGGAATAGTTGCGCACATGGCCCATATGCAAATTGCCAGATGGATATGGGAACATTTCTAATGCATAGTATTTCTCTTTACTTTCGTCATATCCAGTTTTAAAAGTATGGTTCTCATCCCAGTACTTTTGCCACTTTTTTTCAATATCTTGGGCTACATATTTTTCGTTCATGTAGGTGCCTCCTCAAATCTGTTTGTGATTCTAATTAATAGTATTATTGTACTACTTAGTACCATAAACCGTCAATTTATCTACTTTTTTACTACTTGAACAGCGGGAACGATAGACTCTATATCATTATCAACCTTTTGCTTTTCATTCACAGTCTTAGCATTCGCTTTTGTACGTTCTTTAGATGTTTTAGCTTCGGCTTTCGCTTTTTCTTTTGCAGCTTTAGCTTCTGCTTTTGCCTTCTCCTTAGCTGCTTTAGCTTCTGCTTTCGCCTTTTCTTTAGCTGCTTTTTCAAGAGCCTTACGTTCAGCCTTTGTTAATGTTTTTTCAACAACTGGTGCTGTGTTAGGTGTACCTTTACCTAAATCAACGCCTTGAATCATTGTAATCGTATTATTATCTTCAAAGCCTTTACGCCATGCAGCAAAGCCGGCCAATTGTAATTCTTTCACTAAATTTAATTTATATCCTAAGGATTTATTATCTTCAAACCAAATCTTATCGGTAGCACTAGTTGTTGGAATAGCTGCATAATAAGATTTTAACGTATCATTCCAAATAATATTCGATGCGTGATTTGTAAAATAAGATGATTCATTTTTAATAGCCAATGTTTCACCTCGTGCCACGCCGCCTGATTCATGCCAAATTCGAGTGTAAAATGGAATGCCAAGAACAAGCTTATGACTTGGTACCTCTTGCAACATCTTCTCAGCATGATCGCGTACCCACGGATAACTTGCAACCGGTCCTGCCGTAGTGCTCTTAGCCCAAGTTTCATCATAAGCCATCAATACCACATAATCTACACTATTAGCGAAGGACTTACGGTCATATACAAGAGACCAATTTGGACTATTGGAATATCCCGTTACATCTACAGAGGATTGAATATTATATTTATGTAATTCGTCAGCTAAGTATGCTACGAATCTAGTCAATTTTTGACGGTCAGAATAGTCTACATTTTCAAAGTCAAAATTGTATCCATCAAATCCATAAATATAAGCATATTGAATGAGATTTTGAGCATATTTCTTCCACACTGCTTCATCGGCTAAGATACCACTCGTAAAGTCCGGATCAAAACGATTTGTAATAAGCGGCCACACATGATATCCGTTGGCCTTATATGCTTTTACATAGTCCACATTAATAGTAGGACTAGATTCTAAACCAAGGCTATGCAATTTGAACCAACTTGGCGAGATGATGTTATCTCCGCTGGCATTCAATTTTTTCGCATACGGAGCATCTTGGTTAGGCCATGGATCAAAGGCCCAAGATAGAGGACCTTGGACAGGTTTATTTTGTAATACTTGCATCGTCTCTGGTGCAGCGGTCAATTGAACGTGGTCATCATCCTTAGTATAGGTGACGCCTATCAACGGTGTTGCATTTTCTACATCAACATACTCGGCACCATCCCGCTTGGTAATCGGCAATTTAACCGGCTCTCCAACGGCTTTAGGATTCATCGTAATAGTTGTACCATTCAGTTCTAGCTGTGGCACATAGATTGTATAAGATGTCTTATACTGATTGGCCTCATAATTACGGTTGGTCGTATTTAAATATTGTTGTAATGGCACCAACACCTCAGCCTGAACAGTATTACCAGAAATACTAGATAATACAGCGGCTGTTAAGGCAGTAACCATAGCAAATTTACGTAACATGTATGTCTCCTATAATTTATGCTGACTAGCTTTTGTTTACATAACAATTTCTATATTATATCATACATATATCGACACTTATAATTTCTATGCTCATAAAAGCATGAACGTTTATTCATAAAGGAGTTCATATGCATCAATATCTATTTTTCATAGGCGATTTCCCGATTAGAGCCTACGGGGTAATGTTAGCACTAGCTATCATTAGCGGTGCCTCTGTAGCCTATTTCTTACTCAAAAAGGACGGTCGTGGGTGGCACGAGCACATTGTTGATTTCTCCATTACAGTCGCTATAGCAGGTCTTATCGGCGCCCGCTTATGGGACGTATTTTTCTTCGATTGGCAATATTACGGCAATCATCTCCTCGAAATTCCTTTCGTATGGCAAGGTGGTATGGCCATCCAAGGTGGTGTCGTACTCGGTACATTAGCAGGTTATTGGTATCTAAGAAAACATAATATCGATTTCTGGGCCTTTGCCGATATTTTTGCGCCAGCCCTCATTTTAGCTCAATCGGTTGGGCGTATGGCTAATCTGTTTAACGGTGATGCCTTTGGTCATCCTACGGGTGGAAATTTTGGTATTCTCTATCCTGAAAGCACCCTTGCATACCGCACCTATGGTAATCAGCCATTGTGGCCAGCTGAAATTTGGGAAGGCCAAATCGATATTCTAATCTTCGTGATTTTACTACTCTTTAGCTCATTCAAACATGCTAAAGGACAAGTGTTCGTTCTATACGCTATCTTGTATTCCGCAGCACGATTCTGCTTAGAATTCTTACGCGGTGATTATGTAAACCTCACAATGGGACTTAAATCAGCACAGATGACGAGCCTCATTGTTATGATTGTAGGTATCTGTTTATTTATCTACTTTGGTTATCTAGATAAAAAGCAACAAGGTGGGGCTGAAATAGTACCAGAAGCACCACAAAAACAAAAGAAACGTAAATAACAAAATCCTTCATTCACGGATACACAACATCCATGAATGAAGGATTTTTTATATCTATTCAATTATTCTACAGATAGACTATGAGCGACAACCATCATTTACAGTTGCTCTTGTGCCTTTAATGCATCAAGTTCTTCTAATGCACGATTGGCAATGAGAGTATTTTTCTCTTTTTTCTTACGAATCCGTTGAGGCCATGATTCCATAATACCAAAATTAACATTCATAGGTTGGAAATTAGATCCTTCATAGGAAGATATATAGTGGCTCAATGATCCGATAGCCGTCGTTTTAGGGAAGTTGATAAATGCATTATCATCAAGGTATCGTTTTACCTGTAACCCTACCATGAGTCCTGATGCGGCTGATTCAAGATACCCTTCTACACCTGTCATTTGACCAGCAAAGAATAGTCGATGATCAGACTGTAATTGGAATGCATGATTGAGCAATTCTGGAGAATTGATATACGTATTACGATGCATCACACCATACCGAATAAATTCTGCATTTTCTAGGCCAGGGATTAAGCCAAATACGCGTTTTTGTTCGCCCCATTTTAAATGAGTTTGGAACCCTACGAGGTTAAACATAGTGCCCTCTTTATTTTCCTTACGCAATTGAACTACCGCATAGGATTCTTCATTGGTACGCTTATCCACTAAGCCTACTGGTTTCAATGGACCATAGCGCAATGTATCCTCTCCACGAGATGCCATGATTTCCACAGGCATACAACCTTCAAAATAGATTTCCTTTTCAAAATCCTTAGGCTGTACAGCCTCAGCATGGGTCAATTCGTGCCAGAAGTGTTTATACTCTTCTTCATTCATAGGGCAATTAAGATAGTCAGCATCGCCTTTATCGTAGCGAGACGCAGCAAACACCTTATCATAGTTAAGAGACTCTGCGGTCACAATAGGGGCCGCTGCATCATAGAAATAAAAACCCGTATTACCGGTTAATTCTCTAATGGCATTACCTAGTGTTTCAGATGTTAATGGACCAGAAGCAAAGATAACGGTTCCTTTTGTAGGGATAGATGTCACCTCTTCATGATGCACTGTAATGTTAGGGTGACTTTTTATCTTATCAGTTACCATAGCACTGAATAGATGACGGTCAACCGCTAAGGCACCACCAGCAGGTACAGCTGTTGCATCTGCACATTCCATAATTAACGAGCCTAATCGACGCATTTCTTCCTTTAGTAGACCAACAGCATTCTCTATATTACCAGCGCGCAAAGAATTGCTACAAACTAGTTCAGCAAATTGATCCGTTTGATGGGCCGGAGAACTCTTTACAGGACGCATTTCATATAAATCGACAGCAACACCACGATTGGCAAGTTGCCACGCTGCTTCAGAACCAGCTAAGCCAGCCCCTATAACAGTAACTCTATTTTCACTCACTCTTTGTATCCTCTTCTTTCTTTACTGAATCATCAGACTTTTTCTTTCTCGTTTTCTTAGGCGGTCTAGTTGGACATGTTTCATTGGAGCAGAATTTCTTCGTCGTACCATTTTTATATGATTT